>ULXZ01024127.1_pt1 | contig 11469 bp, 8 predicted proteins | sample 1961701 | NCBI WGS metagenome assembly ULXZ01 (sample SAMEA4835850, study PRJEB28245) | human gut metagenome | biome: gut microbiome; material: fecal sample | place: Denmark | collected 2008 | reverse complement strand
GAAAATAAAGGTGAAATAGTAAAAGCTTTTATAGTTCTAAAAGAAGGCAAAAATGCGATACTTAGTAAGGTAAGCATTCAAAAGCATTTAAAGAAACATTTAGCAAGATATGAGCAACCAAGAGAAATAGAATTTTTGCAAGATTTACCTACAACAAAGCTAGGAAAAGTTGCATATAAAGAACTAGAAGAATTAGATAAAAAGAAAAGTTAGAGTGAAAAATCTCTAACTTTTATAATTATTAAGCATAATAGTTATAATAGTAATAACTTCTTTTTTCATCATTTCATAATTTAAACTTGAGTGTTTGTGATAAACAATTTCATGGCAATAATTTTCAACTATTCCAATAATGATATGGACTTTTTCTAAAAAATTATCGCATTCAAAGCCATTGTCTTTCAAAACTTCTACTATCTGTTTAGTCATAGTAATTTCTTTAGAATGAAAAATTTCTGCAATGTCTTCGTCTTGATGAGAAAGTGCAATCATTTCTTCATGTGCTTTTTTTGTAAGGGTATGCTTTTTTATAAATATATCCAGTATTTCATCAAGTGTTTCCTCAAGGTTATCAAATTTTTTGTCTTTACGTTTTAAAACATCAAGCATAGGGAACATTATATTATCTGAATAATTTTTAACACCTTCTATAAATATTTCTTTTTTATCATTAAAATATTGATAAATGATACCAGTTGATACTTCAGCATATTTTGCAATATCATTAGTGTTAGTATTGTAATAGCCGTTTTTACACATCAACTCAAATCCTTTTTCTATTATTTTTTCTTTTTTTTCAATTGATCTTTTTTGTGTTGGCATTCTAACTTCTGACATAAAATCACTTCCAAGTTGTATTATACAACGTAAACATTATTTTTTCAAATATGAAAAAAATATCACATTTTATTGACTAGTACAAAATATAACTGTATAATGAAAACAAATGTGAAAAAAATATCATATTTACAAGGAGTGAGTTATGGAAGAGTTAATAAGTTTAAAAAATGTAAAGAAAACATATATAGTAGGAGAAAAAAAGTTTAATGCTTTAGATAATGTAAGTTTTACTATAAACAAAGGTGAGTTTGTAGTGATCATTGGCCCAAGTGGAGCAGGAAAGTCAACACTTTTAAATTTACTTGGAGGTATGGATAAAGCAACTAGTGGAAAAATAAAAATTGGTGAAGAGGTTATATCTAATTATTCAGATTCAGAACTAACAGATTATAGGGCAGAAAATATAGGATTTATTTTCCAGTTTTATAACATATTACCAACTCTTACGGTTTTGGAAAATGTAAAAATAGTAAATGATATTGTAAAAGAACCAAAGGATGCAAAAAAAGTATTAAGAGAAGTTGGCCTTGAAAATCATTATAACAAATTTCCAAACCAATTATCTGGTGGAGAACAACAAAGAGTTTCAATTGCAAGAGCAATTGCTAAAAATCCGTTGCTACTTTTATGCGATGAACCAACTGGAGCACTAGACTCAAAGACAGGTGTTGAAGTATTAAAACTTTTAAAGAAGCAATGTGAATCTGAAAGTGGTAATAATACAGTAGTAATTGTTACTCATAACTCTTTAATTGCAGAAATTGCTGATAGAGTAATAAGATTAAAAAATGGAAAAGTTGAAAGTAATGTTATAAATGAACATCCAAAAAATATTGATGAGGTAGTGTGGTAGTTATGCTAAAGAAAAAAATGTTTCGTGACATTATGCAGAACAAGTCACAATTTATAACAATATTTTTAATGGTTACTATTGGTGTTATGGTTTATGCAGGTATAGAATCATACATGAGTGGTATGACAAATGCTGCTGATAAATTCTACTTGGAAAATAATTTACAGGATTTAAATGTTTTAGGTACTACTTTTACAGAAGATGACTTACTTAAGATAAAACAAATGAAGAATGTAAATGATGCTGAAAGAAAACTTGAAGTAACTGGTATAGATGCTGATGATAAGGACAAAACATATTTAATAAGCTTTATTGAATCAAATAATATTTCAAAGTTTTATGTAACTGAAGGGAGTAGTTTTGATGTAAATAAAAAAGGTGTATGGATAGACAGTTTTTATGCTGACAAAAATGACATAAAAATTAAAGATAAGATAAGAATAAAATATGATAACTTAGTACTTGAAGAAGAAGTTTTAGGGTTCGTAAACATTCCTGATCATATTTATGATATAAAAGATGAAAAAGAAATTGTACCTGATAGAGAAAAATTTGGTATTGTATATATGTCCAAAAATGAAATACCAAAAGAATATATTGAAACAATTAGTCAAAAAATTGGTATAAATAAAGACTTAATAACAGATGATAATTATCAAGATTTTATTCCATATAACTACATAATGGTAGATGTTGATAACAAGAATAATTGCAAAAGTGTAAAAATTAACATAGAAGAAAATGTAAGTAATGCTTTGGCTTTAATAAATATTGAAGACACTGCATCATATCGTATGTATCAAGGTGAAATTGATGAAGGTAAAGCATATGTAGGAGTATTCTCTGGTTTATTCTTATTTATTGCAGTACTTTCTGTTGTAACAACAATGACTAGAATAGTAAAAAAGCAAAAAATACAGATTGGTACTTTAAAGGCCATAGGGTTTAAAAAGAATAAGATTCTACTTCATTACATAGGTTATGCCTTTTGGGTTTCATTTCTAGCAGCAATCTTTGGAATATTATTAGGAAAATATTTCATAGGAACAGTATTTATGAACATTGAAATGTCTTTCTTTGAAGTACCTAATGGAGTACCTATTATTGAGTCAAAATGTTATGTGGTAGCACTTTTAACAGTTTTACTAGTATCTCTAATCACATATTTAACATGTTATCAAGAACTAAGAAAAATCCCAGCTGAATCATTAAGAAAAGAACTTCCAAAAGTAAAAAATGGAAGTTTGAATATAACTACTAAAGGGATATTTAAAAAATGCGGTTTTGAGACAAAATGGAATTTAAGAGATATCATAAGAAATAAAATTAGAACACTCACTGCAGTAGCAGGAATTGTTGGTTGTTGTACTTTAATAGTTTGTGCTTTTGGTATGTTGAATAGTATGAATAACTTTGTTAAATTACAATTTGAAGAGTTATATAATTTTAAATACAAACTATCATTAAAAGAAACAATAACAGGTGATGAACTAGATAAAATTGAAAGTAATTATGGTAAGTCAACAAGTGAAACTTTACAAATAGAATATGTAAAAGATGATGAAAGTAAAGTTGCTAATACAATTTTTGTAACAGATGCCGGTGACCTAGTGCAGTTCAAAGATAAATATGATAATTATATAAAAATAAATTCAAGTGATGGTGTTTACGTTACAGAAAAAATGAAAGAAGAAAACAATTACAATATTGGTGATGAAATAACATGGCATATATATGGTGATAAAAATTACTATAAATCACAAATAATAGGGTTCAATAGAGATCCACAAAATCAAAATATTACAGCAACAAGACAGTACATAGAAAGTCTAAATATTAAGTATAAACCAGATTCTTTATATACTAATGCTGATTTGAAAGATACTAAAGAATTAGAAGGTGTAGAGTTTATTCAAAATATTGATGGTTTAAAAGAAAGCATGCAGTCAATGCTATCAATGATGAAATCAATGATTATGTTAATTATCTGTTTTGCTATTTTACTTGGTGCCGTTATCATATATAATATGGGTATATTATCATATAGTGAAAAACAATATCAATTTGCAACTTTAAAAGTTCTAGGATTCAAAGATAAGAAAATAAGAAATATATATATTAAACAAAATTTATGGATAACAATTATGTCAATAATTATTGGACTCCCTAGTGGATATTATTTAACTTCATGGTTGTTTAAAGCCTGTCTTGATGATAATTTTGATTTCTCAGTCCACATAAATTTATCAACTTACATAATTGCTACAATAGGTACATTTATTGTCTCTTACCTTGTTTCAAGTTATTTATCAAGAAAAGTTAATAAAATTGATATGGTATCTAGTCTAAAAGGTGATGAATAATTTTCCTAAATATTATATAATAAGTATGGAGGATATATGAAAAAGTATAAGTATAATATAAATAATTTGGACTGCGCATCTTGTGCCCGTGAAATAGAAGAGTCTTTAAATGATAACAAAGATTTTAAAAATGTTGTAGTAAATTTTAGTACTTCAAAGTTATCATATGAATCAGAAAAAGATTTCAGTATAAAAGAGTTAAATGAGCTAATCAAAAAAGTTGAACCAGAGGCAGATGTTTCTAAGGAAGAAGTAGAAGTAAAAAAAGAGTTTCACCTTTCTATTCTTTTGATAGCACTTTTAATTGGTTCGTTAGGATACTTTATTAACTTTCCTTTCTACTTAAAAGTTATATTGTACATAATATCATACTCACTTCTTTTATACAGAACTTTTATAAATGCTGTAAAACTTCTTATCAAGAGTAGAACTATCAATGAAAATGCTTTGATTACTATTTCCTGTATAGGAGCTTTAATAATTGGAGAAGTTGTAGAAGGAATGCTTGTAATTACTCTATATACAATAGGTAAGATATTAGAAGAAAAGGCTATTAACAATTCAAGAAAATCAATTAAGGATTTACTGGATATAAAGCAACCTTATGCTAATAAAAAAGAAAAAAATAAGATTGAAAAGATAAATGTAGAGGATATAAAAGCAAATGATATTTTAGTAGTAAAAAAAGGTGAAAAAATACCAGTAGATGGAATTATTACTAAAGGAAGTACTATACTTGATACTTCAGCATTAACAGGGGAACAAGAACCAGTTCACAAGAGTGAACAAGATAGTGTATTATCAGGCTGCATAAATCTTGGTGATGTAATTGAAATGAAAGTTACATCAGAATTTGAAAATTCTACAGTGGCAAAGATTCTAGAACTATTAGATAATGCAACAGACAAGAAGACCAAAACTGAAACAGCAATTACAAAGTTTAGTAAAATTTACACTCCAGTAATAATAATGGCAGGTTTAATAATGATATTCTTACCAATAGTTTTTAATGTAAATGTAAAAGACAGCGTATATAGAGGTTTAACTTTCTTAGTTATATCTTGTCCTTGTGCTATTGCTATATCAGTACCGCTTTCATATTTTACTGGTATTGGCGTATCAAGCAAAAAAGGAATTCTTATAAAAGGTAGTAACTATCTAGATAACTTAAGTAATGTTAAAAATATAATTTTCGATAAAACTGGTACATTAACTAATGGTTCATTTACTGTAACTAATATAGAAGTACTAGATGATTCTTACACTAAGAATGAAGTAATCGATATTCTTATGAAGGGAGAGTCTTTATCTAACCATCCTATTGCTAAATCGATTATGAAACTTAAAGATAATGAGATTTCAAATAAAAATGTCAAAAAATATGCAGAATTAGATGGTAAGGGAATTACTTTTGAATTAGATGGTAAAAAAATATCTATTGGAAATAAAAATCTATGTAACTGTGAAGAAAATGCTATTTTACATTTAAATATAGATGGCAAACATATTGCATCAATTACAATAAATGATGGTATAAAAGATAATGCAAAAGAGACTATTGAAAGACTTAAGAAAGACGGAATTAGAACTTATATGTTTACTGGGGACAAAAAAGAGGTAGCACTAAACATTGGTAAAAAACTTGGTATAGATGTAATAAAATATGAAATGTTGCCAAAAGATAAGTTTGATAATTTTGAAGAAGTTGCCAAAGATGGAGAGATAACTGCTTTTGTAGGAGACGGCATAAATGATGCTCCTGTATTAAGAAGAGCAGATATCGGAATCTCTATGGGTGGTGTAGGAACAGACTCTGCAATAGAGGCAAGTGATGTTGTATTGATGAAGGATGATTTAAAAAAGATACCACAAGCAATAAGTATTTCAAGATTTACAAAATATATAATTAAGCAAAATTTAATATTTGCATTATCAGTGAAAGTAATCATACTTTTATTAAGTGTATTAGGATTTGCAAATATGTGGCTAGCAGTATTTGCAGATACTGGTGTAACACTTATAACAATTTTAAATACACTTAGAATAATGAAGAAGTAATTCATTTGGAAAAACTCACATACTTTTAGTATAATAAAAGACAAATGGAGAGAAAGTATGAACAATGTAAAAAGATGTAAGTGGTGTAATCTTAAAAATAAGTTATATATAGACTACCATGACAATGAATGGGGAATACAAAATTTTGATGATAAGTATCTATTTGAAATGTTAATATTAGAGTCATTTCAAGCAGGTCTTTCTTGGGAATGTGTATTAAATAAAAGAGAAAGCTTTAGAGAAGCTTATGACAACTTTGATATAGACAAGATAGCAAGTTATGATGAAAATAAAGTTTTAGAACTTTCAAATAATGAGAAGATAATAAGAAATAAACTAAAGATAAAAGCAAGTATAAAAAATACTAAAATCTTTAAAAAAATACAATTAGAATATGGAAGTTTTGCAAATTATTTAAAATCTTTTACTAAAGATAAAACTGTTTACGAAAATGATAAAACACATTCAGATTTATCAGATGCTATATCAAAAGATTTGCAAAAAAAAGGTATGTCCTTTGTAGGGACTACCATTATATATTCATATTTGCAAGCAATTGGAGTTATTTATTCTCATGAAAAAGAATGCTTTATGTACAAAGAATAGGATTTTTCCTATTCTTTTACTAATGGTATAAAATTGTTAATTGCAGTAACTAGTTTTGGATGTCTAATAACGAAATGTATTACTGGATTAGCATTCTTAGAAATTATAACATAGTCATCATTGAAAGAAGTAATTGTTATATTATTAAACGTTTTAACATTACTTAATATGACATTATAATTTCTATTTTTCTTTTTAAAATCAAGTGTCGAATTTAAATGTTCTAAATATTCTTTGTAATGATATTTAATTTTTTTACTGCAAAAAGTATTTTCTAACGAAAGGTAAATATTTTGTTCATCAAAGTTTTTACTTTTAACCTCATAAATGGTGTCATTTATTTTATTGGAGCTAAGTATTTCTTTAACTATTTCAAGTTCAGTATTTTTATATTTTAATATTTTTTCAATTTCTTGTTCACTAATATTTTCTCTTTTCAAAATTTTTGTAAGTAATTTATCAGTTATTGTAAATAAAGGTAGGGAAGATAAAACTCTGTTTCTTTCTCCTTCTTTCTTACTTTCTTCATTTATAAACTGGTAAAATCTTTCTTTATCATTTTCCCTATATATATCCATAAGAGGTGTTGCTTTACGTAAAAGCAAAGATGCCTTTTCTTTAAAGTATTTAAGTTCATCATTACTATTAGATAATCTATATTTACCTTTGCTATGATATCCTTCTATACATTCTCCTGTTAAAAATACAGGACCTCCAACATAGTTTAAATGATTATAAACAGTATTCTTGATTTCTTTAAAATAGAATGGTGATACTTGTCCGGTCATATATATTGGAATCCAGCTTTCAAGCCCAAGCATCATTTCATTAAAAGGTCTATCTAAATTATGTATTACGTTAAGATGCAATCCTTTCTTAAGACAAAGTGCAATAGCAAACATCCACTTCTTACCAAAATCAACATCTTTTGCTATATCTTCCATTGGCATATCACTACACATAAAGACATCTTCCTTGTTTTTAGATAACACAACAGCTTTAAAAAAGTCTAATTCTCCTTTCTTCATTTCTTCTAATCCATAATAATCTTTATTTTTTATATGATAGAAAGGTACAAATGGTATTTTTAACTCATCAAACTTAATCGCTTTTATATAATCATTTAAGTCGAAATTGTCCATGTTATTAAGGAATTTTTCTATTTTATCATCCTTATTTTCTTCAGTACTCTTAGATAACCATTTGAATACTAAATTAAAGAAGTTAGTTTTCTCGTTTAAATCCTCTATATTACATTTTAAAAGCAAAGATAGTTCTTTTTTACTAATATTATCACTAAATTTATAAACTATGTAACTAGAAACTTTTTTTGTAAAATCAATTGGATCAGATGGTCTTGTTTTACCAGCTTTTATTCTAGAAATATGTGAGGGGTCAAAGATAATATATTTTGCCATATCATTTGTATTTATGTGTAGACATTCACTTATTTCTTTTAAGTTTTTATTGAACGATGAATAATCAAAAGAATCTTCTTTGTTAATGCAATTATTAAATTGTTTTAAAACGTCTTTTCCATTATATTTACCGTTAGAAATTTTTTCAATTGCATTTGCAATATTTACAACTTGAGTACTATCACATGATGGAACACGTTGCCCATTTCTGTATCTACTAATAACAGAATTTGAAATACCAGAAACATTAGAAAGTGTTTTTGAAGTACAATTTAATTCGTCAAGATATTTGTTTAAAATTTCATTAAATTTCATAAAAGATCACATCCCATTTAAGTATACAACATAAACTATCAAAAACATAAAAGAAATTGCCAGAATAGTCAATGCTTTTAATGTCAATAATATTGATATAAATACTTCTTTATAATACTATTTAAAGTAAGGATGTGATATTTTGAAAAAAAATAAAAAGATAATTATGATTATAATTACTATGTTACTAGTAATAGCAATTATAGTAGCCATAATAATAGGTGTTAATAAAAAAGCTGCTAAAGATACTGAACCAAAAACTTTGGTGGAAGAAGTTCTAAAACTAAGAGGAAAAAGTATAGAAGAAAATGATTATAAAAAGTTTGTTGGAGGAGAAGTTTTAAATGAAGATACCGCATTCCTAGAATATGCTTTCCTTAGTAATAATAAAGTTTATATTTTTGATCCAGCAAAACTAAAAAAAGGAGAGTTAAGCTATAGAAAAGTTTATGATATTCCTGAGAATATAAAAATTATGAACGCTAGTCCATCATTAGGAACAGATATTGGCCTAATTTCTTATGGTGATATATATTATTATCTTGACGATGAAAATCTAGACAATAAGGGTGCTGATTATGTTAATTTTGAAAATTCTGATTATCATTTTAAGAAATTTTATGATGAAAAGTATTCTTTAATATATCAAAAAGAAAATTTTGATTATGATTTTATATCAACTTATTGGTATGCAAAAGACAATATTCTTTATACATTTGGAGCACCTTTTGATTACAATAGAGAAAAAATAAGTGGTAATTATGAAGGCGAAAAAATAATAAGAATATATAACGAAAGAATTGTAAAAACAGATAAAGGTTTTTACGAAGTAGTGGTATATTCTGATAATGGTAGAAAAGTATCTACTATGAGAATAAATCTTTTAACAAAGTACTACGATGAAGTTTTAACATTTACTTATGAGTATGTAATATTAAAAGATTATACAATGATACCAATAAACGATGTTATGCCTAATAGACCTCAGAAATATCAGTATAATTATTACTGGGGTGGCTTAAATGAAAAGCCAAATTCTTTTGAGGAATAATATTATTAAACAAGTTTCCGTTTTTTTACATATATATTTATAAAATAAAAAAATTGTTACTCTCCAGTAGCAATTTTTTTCTCTATCAAGTGAATTATAAAGTACATTATATAAGAAATTATTCCTAGTATAAATACTGATGTTATAACAAGATCTATGTTAAATACTTGCGATCCATACATAATCAAATATCCAAGTCCTTTTTTAGAAACCAGTAACTCTCCCATAATAACGCCAATTAGTGACATGCTTATATTGACTTTTAATGTATTTATTATATTAAGTTTATTGCAAGGAAGTATTACTTTAAAGAATATTTGCATCTTATTTGCATTAAAACTTCGAAGCAGTGTAATATAATTTTTTTCTGTTGCCACAAAAGAGTTATAAATATTTATAATGCTTATAATGGCACTAATCATTAAAGCCATAAATATAATTGAATTAGTACTTGTTCCTACCCAGATTATAATTAAAGGACCAAGTGCCACTTTTGGAAGAGAGTTAATAACTGTCAAATAAGGATCAAATATTTTTGCAACTATTTCATTTGACCAAAGTACTGTTGCAAAGATTATACCTATAACAGATGCAATTAGAAAACTTAAAAAAGTTTCATAAACAGTAATACCAATATGTACCCATAAATTATCATTAAATAAGTTAATAAGTGTATTTAAAATATTACTGGGTGAAGAAAATAAAAATGTATTTATTATTTTATAATTGGCAAGTATCTGCCATACGCTGACAAATGTAACTAAAATGGCAATTTGAAAAAATAAAATAATTCTTTTTTCTCTTCTTTTCTTTTTAACATACTTTTTATGTTCACTACTATATATGGACATCTAAATCCCTCCATATCTTGTCGTAATAAGAATTAAATTCCGGTTTAATTCTTTTTTCAATAGGGGTAAAGTTGCCATTAAATTTTATATTATAAATATTTTTTATTGTAGCAGGTCTTTTAGTTAACACGATAATTCTGTCTGACATACTTATCGCTTCACCTAGAGTACTAAATACCTAAAAATCGAATAGAGTGTAATGGTGATTATTATAGAAACTGGTATTTATATAAGAGTATCTACAGAAGAACAAGCACAAAATGGTTACTCTATAAGAGCACAAATGGAAAAGCTTTCAGTATATTCAAAAATAAAGGATTGGAATGTTATAGATTTTTATATAGATGAAGGAATAAGTGGAAAAAATATAAGTAAAAGGAAAGAGTTAATAAGACTAATAGAAGACATAAAAGCAAAAAAAGTTAATAATGTCTTAGTATATAAAATAGATAGATTAACAAGGTCGACCAAAGATTTAATAGAACTCGTAGAGTTATTTAACAAATATAACTGCAGCTTTAATTCATTAAATGAGTCTATTGATACGAAAAGTTCTACTGGTAGAATGTTTATAAAAATCATTGGGATCTTTGCGGAGTTTGAAAGAGAAAATATTGTCGAAAGAGTAAAGCTAGGGTTAGAAAGAAAAGTTAAAGAAGGCTACACTATCGCATCAAGAAATTTAAGTTATGGTTATAAAAAAGAAAAGGGAGAAAAAATTCAAAAAATAGATAAAGAAAAGTCAGTTATTGTAAAGAAAATATATGAAATGTTTTTAAATGGTAAAAGCTACACAGAAATAGCAAAATATTTAAATATAAAAAATATTCCCACTCTACATAATAAAAAATGGTCCTACAAAACAGTAAAACTAATTTTAACTAATCCTAATTATGAAGGAAAGGTAAGGTATGGAATAAATACAAATAGATATTTTGAAGTAATGGGAAGACATGAAAATATTATAAATAAAAACGAATACGAAAAAGTAAAAAAAATTATATATGCAAAGAAAGAAAAATCACTATTAAATGGTAAGGTAAAATGTATATGTGGTTCTGACATGTTAGAAAAGAAGTACGTTTATGACACAATTAAAGGTAAAAAAAATAAT
>ULXZ01035880.1_pt1 | contig 11495 bp, 10 predicted proteins | sample 1961701 | NCBI WGS metagenome assembly ULXZ01 (sample SAMEA4835850, study PRJEB28245) | human gut metagenome | biome: gut microbiome; material: fecal sample | place: Denmark | collected 2008 | reverse complement strand
AGCATCTGGATGGCAGTCTTACCGTCTTCCTCGGAGGAGACAACGATATTCTGCATGGCGGCGCCGAGTGCCGTCTCGATGGCGGTGGTATAGCGGTCATCCACGCGGATGAGTTTGGAAACCGGGCCATGGATACCGCGAAGCTTTCCGGCTGCCGCATCCTGCATAACAAGGCGGACGGCCTTGGAAAAGCCCTCGTATTCGCGCTCCATCTCTCGGAGCATATGAATCTTGGAATCGAGCGTATCCAGCTGGACGCCGGCGGCGTTCAGCTGCTTCTGCAGGCCGTCGCGCTTATCCTGACGTGCTTTGAGGCGAAGTTCATAGCCTGCGATGGTATTTTTTGCGCTCTGCGCGTCATCCTGTGCCTGCTCAAGGCTCTTTTTACAGGTAAGCTGCTGCGCCGCGATCTGCTCCTTCCGGGTTTTGGCGGCAGTCATATCCTCCTCCAGCGTCTGTCTGCGGGAGAGAACTTCCTCCATGGACGCCTCCATAGACGCAATCTGTGCGGTCACGGAAGCACTCTGCGACTGCAAAAGCGCCTGCTGGGCGCGGATGGAGACAAGCTGCTGTCCGGCCTCGCCGTTCTGCTCTGCAAGGGACTTCGCCTCCTGCTGGACAGCGGTGAGGTTCTCATTTGCGGCGGCCAGCGCATGGGTATTGTCCGCGATCTTTTGGCGTTCTGATTCGATCTGGCCCGCAATGCCGCCGCTGCGGTTCTGCTGATCCTGGAGTTCCTGCCGAATGCGGCCAATATTCGTCTGATGATGCTGAATCTCGGAGCGCAGAAGTGCAATCTCGTTCTGCTCCTGCTGGCGCTCTGCTTCCATCTGGCTGATATGCTCGCGCTGCTGGTCAAGCTGAAGCGTCTGGTGATTATATTGCAGACTGAGCTGCTCGGCTTTACTATAGAGTGCGGTCAGTTCATCATGCGCCTGCTCGAGAATGAATGCGGCGGAGGCATAGTCTGTCTCGGCCTTGCGGGCATTTTCAGCGATTTTTTTGAGGTTTTCCAGCCAAACCGTGACCTCAAGGCCCTTGAGTTCTGTGCGGAAGGTCAGATATTTCTGTGCTTTCTCCGCCTGCTCCCGCAGCGGGCCAACCTGAAGTTCCAGTTCGGAGATCTTGTCGCCGATACGCAGAAGGTTGTCCTCTGTATTGGCAAGGCGGCGCTCTGTGTCCTCTTTCCTGTGGCGGAATTTGGAAATGCCTGCGGCCTCTTCAAAAATTTCGCGGCGGTCGGTCGATTTGAGTGCAAGAATCTCGTCGATGCGGCCCTGCCCGATGTTGGAATAGCCCTCGCGGCCAAGGCCGGTGTCCATGAACAGTTCATTGATGTCCTTGAGACGGGCAAGCTGCTTGTTGATATAATATTCGCTTTCTCCGGAACGGAAATAGCGGCGGGTAATCATGACCTCGGGCGTCTCGATGCGAAGGCTGGCGTCGGAATTGTCGAGCACGAGCGTCGCTTCGGCGTAGCCGACAGCGGGGCGTTTGGCTGTACCGCCGAAGATCACGTCCTCCATCTTCGCACCGCGCAGCGCGCGGGTGCTCTGCTCGCCGAGCACCCAGCTGATAGCGTCGGATATATTCGATTTTCCGCTGCCGTTCGGGCCGACAATGGCAGTACAGTCGCTGCCGAACTGCAGAAGCGTCTTATCCGGGAAGGACTTGAAGCCTTGGATCTCCAAACTTTTTAGATACACGGTATTCCTCTTTCGTCTTATAGGGTGTGATATTCAGGCAGTTTCTTCAAGCCGCGTGCGATATCCGCTTTTCGGTTCTCTGCGTTTGCTTATCGTCAAGCACCCTTTCATATGGTTTTTTATTGTATCATATCCATATTGCTTTTTCAAGTTTCAGGGCAGATTGTGCTGATTATTGTATTTCTCCCCTGCAAAGCCAAAGGCCATTCATACATAAATGAGCCGGAAAAGCAGCTGGGATCGCAAGGCGCAAAAGAACAGCATGGCACCGAAGTGTCATGCTGTTAAAAGTCTCTCGGTGCGCATCTACGCTTACGCGCAGCACGCTTTTATGACAGCGACTGCTTTTTTCAGCTGCTCCATCGGGATATTGAGGGCCGGCAGCAAGCGCAGCTTGTCCTTGGCCTTGATGACCAGAACACCCTTTTCGCGGCAGGCTGCAATGATATCGGATGCGTTTTTCTCTGTCTGGATGCCGATCATCAGGCCGAGACCGGATACGCCGAGCACGCCCTTCGCGCCGGTCAGTTCCCGCTTGATATACGCAGAGCGTTCTTCTACGCCCGCAAGCATATTCTCGTCCAAACGGTTCAGGACGTTGATCGCGCCCGCGCAGCAGACAGGGTTTCCGCCGAAGGTCGAGCCGTGTGTTCCGGCAGTGAGTACATTCTGCACCTTTTCCCCCAGCAGCGTCGCGCCGAGCGGCAGGCCGCCGGCAAGGCCCTTGGCCGTGGAAACGATATCCGGCTGGATGCCATAGTGCATGTATCCGTACAGCTTTCCGCTGCGGCCATTGCCGACCTGTACTTCATCGCAGATGAGAAGCAGATCATATTCCTCGCACAGCTTTGCCGCGCCCTTGACATACGCCTCGTCCAGCGGCATGACACCGCCCTCGCCCTGCACAACCTCCATCATGACGGCGGCACATTTGTTGGTCTTGATCAGCTGCTCGAGATCGGCCAGATCGTTGGGCTCAGCATAGACGAAGCCCTCTGTCAGCGGGGTAAAATCATGGTGGAACACGTCCTGACCGGTCGCGGCCAACGTGGTGATTGTGCGGCCATGGAAACTGTTTTTCAGGGTGATGATGGTGGCATACTCCTTCCCTTTCTTCTCCTCCGACCATTTTCGAGCAGCCTTGATAGCACATTCATTTGCCTCCGCGCCGGAATTGCCGAAGAAGACCTTCTTCATGCCGGTCTTTTCGCAGAGCATTTGTGCAAGCTTGGCACAGGGCTCCGTATAATACAGATTTGAGATGTGCTGAAGCGTGCCAAGCTGTTTGGTCACGGCAGCCACCCATTCCTCATCCGCCACGCCGAAAATATCGACGGCAATGCCGGTGGACAGGTCGATATATTCCTTGCCGGTATCATCCCAGACGAGCGAGCCCTTGCCCTTGACAATCGTCACAGGGAAGCGCGCGTAGGTGTTCGCAATATAGGCCTGGTCAAGCTTTTGTGTATCCATGTTTGTTCCTCCTATCTGGTGAACATCGTGCCGATGCCTTCGTTTGTCAGCATTTCGATCAGAATGGCATGCGGGACGCGGCCATCGATAATAAACACGCGGTTCACGCCCCATTCAATGGCGCTGCGGCAGCATTCCGCTTTCGGGATCATGCCGCCCTGAATGACACCGTCGGAAATCAGTCCCGGCAGGTCGCTGACCTTGATGGACGAGATCAGCGTTGACGGGTCGTTCTTATCCTTGAGAATTCCTGCAATATCCGTCATGGCGATGAGGCTCTCCGCGCCAAGTTCGCCCGCAATACGCGCAGCAGCGGTATCAGCGTTGATGTTGTAGAGATTCCCTCCGCCGTCATAGCCGACCGTAGACACAACCGGGATATAGCCCTTGTCGATCACGTCCAGAATCGGCTTAACATTCACGTTTGTGATCTGGCCGACATAGCCGAGTTCCGGTTTTTTGATCTTAGCCTCGAGCATATGCCCATCAAGGCCGGACAGGCCGATGGCGCTGCCGCCCTTGAGTTCGATGAGGTTCACGAGCGTCTTGTTGATCTTGCCCGCCAGCACCATCAGCGCGACACCGACAGTTTCTTCGTCCGTGACCCGGACGCCGTCAACAAAGGCGCTCTGCTTACCCATTTTTTCGAGCACCTCGGTAATCTCCGGCCCGCCGCCGTGCACCAGCACGACCTTGACGCCAATCAGCTGCAGTAGGCAGATATCACGGATGACGGAATCCTTCAGCTGCTCTGAAACCATGGCGTTGCCGCCGTATTTGACGACGACGATCTTGCCGCTGTAGTCCTGAATATACGGAAGCGCGTGAACAAGAACGCGTGCCCGCTGGGCATTTGTGATATCCATACCGATTCCTCCTGTTACGTCCGGTAATCGCCGTTGATCTTTACATAGTCATAGGTCAGATCGCAGCCCCATGCCGTGGAGGCCTCGCTGCCGGATTTGAGGTCGATCAGAATCTCGATCTCGTGCTCAAGCAGGATTTTCTTGGCCTGTTCCTCGGAGAACTCAACACCCGCGCCGTTTTCACAGACCAGAATCGTCCCGGCTTTAGACGCGAACTGCACGTCAATCTTGTTCACATCGACGGGTGCGCCAGAATAGCCGATGGCGCACAGGACGCGCCCCCAGTTGGCGTCGGCTCCAAACATGGCAGCCTTCGTCAAAGACGAGCAAATGACGCTTTTAGCGACGGTCTTGGCAATTTCCAGCGTCGGCGCACCGGAGACTTTGCACTCGAGCAGCTTTGTCGCGCCCTCGCCGTCGCCCGCGATGCAGCGGCAGAGGTAGACGGTTACGGTATTGAGCGCCTGCATAAAGGCGGTGAAGTCCGCGTCCTCTTCGGTGATCTCCGGATTACCCGCAAGACCGTTGGCCAGAACCGTCACCATATCGTTGGTCGAGGTATCGCCATCGACGGAAACCATGTTGAAGGAGTTGGCAATGTCGGTTAAAAGTGCCTTCTGGAGCATTGCGGGAGAAATGGCGCAGTCGGTCGTGATGAAGACGAGCATAGTCGCCATATTGGGATGGATCATGCCGGAACCCTTGCAGATGCCGCCGATCTTGCATACCTTTCCGCCTGCAGTGAAGCTGACGGCGATCTCTTTGCGTTTTGTATCGGTGGTCATGATGCCCTCGGCAGCCTCGTCGGAGTGCGGGCCGAGGCATTTGACCAGTTCCGGGATTCCGGCGGCGATGGGCGCGATGTCGAGCGGCTGGCCGATCACACCGGTAGAAGCTACTACAACGTCGGACGGCTTGATGTGCAGGGCCTGTCCCAGAAGACTGCTCATCTGCTCTGCAATTTCGATGCCGTTGGCGTTGCAGGTGTTGGCGTTGCCGCTGTTGCAGATGATGGCCTGCGCCTTGCCATCGGCAAGATGCTGCTTCGTCACGACGAGCGGCGCGCCCTTGACCAGATTGGTCGTATAAACGGCGGCGGCGCTGGCCGGGACGCTGGAATAGATCAGCGCGAGATCGCGCTTTGTTTTATTCTTCCGGATGCCGCAGTGGACACCGGAGGCCGAAAAGCCTGTTGCGGCGCAGACGCCGCCCGAGATCTGTTTCATTTGTGGTTCCTCCCTGTTACAGTTCCAGACCCAGCGTTTTTTCCGCGCCGGTCACCAAATTCATACACTCGACTGCCGCGCCGGACGCGCCCTTGCCGAGATTGTCATAAACGGCCAGCAGAAGCATGCGCTGCTCGTTGCCCGCGACCGTGATTTTCATGCTGTCCAGACCGGACTGTGCAGCGGCGGACAGGAATCCGCCCTCGTCCGCTGCGTCCGTGTAGGAGACGACCGGCCCGGTATAAAGGGTCCTGTAGGCGTTTTTCACATCCTCCATGCCTGCGCCCGGCGCCAGCCAGCTAGCAAACAGCGGGACCGTCACCTGCATACCGCTGTAGAAGTCCGCGACGACCGGGCAGAAGACCGGCTCGTTTGCAAGACCGGTGACAGCCTTCATTTCCTTCAGATGCTTGTGCGTCTGGCCGAGCTCGTACTGGCGCGGGGCATTCAGGAGGAAGCTTCGCTCCGGCGTACGGTATTCCGCAATCATCTTTTTTCCGCCGCCGGAATAGCCGGTCAGCGAATAGCAACTCAGAAGTGCATCCGGTGTAAGCAGACCGGCGGAAACGAGCGGATAGACCAGCGCAATAAAACCGCTGGCATGGCAGCCAGGGACGGCGATACGCTTTGCCTGGCGCAGTCTGGCCTCCTGCACCGGGGAAAGTTCCGGGAAGCCGTAGCACCAGCCGGGAGCCGTCCGGTGCGCCGTGGAGGTGTCAAGCACAACAGTATCTGGATTTTCGACCCATAACGCCGCCTCACACGCCGCATCGTCCGGTAGGCACAGGAAAACGACATCTGCCTCATTGAGCATCTTTTTTCGGCTTGCTTCCAGCTTGCGCTCCGATTCCGGGAGCGTCAGAAGCTGAATATCCGTTCTTCTGTGCAGGCGGTCAAAAATACGCAGGCCGGTCGTCCCGGCGCTGCCGTCGATAAATACCTTTTTCATGCAGATCCCTCCACATCCCGTTCTGCGGCTTCCGTTTTCTACACTATACATCATTTCGTATGATTATGCAAGTAAAAAATATAATATTCATTTCTTTCGTTGTTATATACATCTATGTGCGTATATTCATTGCAGTTTTAGGCAATTTGATACGCAAATAAAAAACCTCCCCTTCCGGGGAAGTCTGATGGGAGCGCCCGCACCAAGGCTCCCCTGAAAGGGGAGCTGGCGCGAAGCACCTGAGGGGGCTGCAGCAGGCAGCGGCGAAGGGCAAAAGTCCAATGCGAATCCACGCTGCCCACGGACGCAGCGGGTCAGCCAGGAACTTTCCAGTATGGCTTTCCGTCCTGCTCTACCACGTTCATGACGGAAAACTCCGGAATACGCTCAAAGGGCTTTTCCGGCTCGAACGGGAGCAGTTCCGGTTCCGCTGATGCGGGTTCTGGCTCTGGCTCCGGCTCCGGTGTCTGGTCGGTCAGAATGCGCGTCTGCTCGGAAAACGGGCAGCTTCGATTGGAAAGCCTTGTTTGCAGCCGAAGGCCGTCTGGCCCCGGCTGCGGGACACCCAGCACCGTGCGGACGCCGTCCGCTTCGGCGATCAGGCGGATGGGAAAGTCCCAGTCCCTGCTGCACACAGCGCTGACGTTCCAATACAGGCCGTCCCGCTCGGCCTGAAGCGTCCCCTCGCGGACGCCGGTGATCGGATATGAAAGCATAAAAACACCTCCTGCAAACGATATGCAGGAGGTGCTTTCCATATTCCATGCGGCGGCTCAGCTGCCCTGAAGACCGAAACTGACGGCTAAAGCCGAATCGACCTGCTCCATGACACTGCGGTCCGCGTGGCCGGTATGCTCGCGCAGGCGGCGCTTGTCGATAGTTCGGATCTGCTCGAGCAGAATGACGGAATCCTTCGTGAGGCCCACGTCGTGCCCGCTCAGCGAAATGTGCGTCGGCAGGCGCGCTTTGCCGGTCTGGCTGGTGATGGCAGCGGCAATAACCGTCGGCGAATGCTTATTGCCGGTGTCGTTCTGCACGATGAGCACAGGCCGGCACCCGCCCTGTTCGCTGCCCACGACCGGGCTCAGGTCGGCGTAAAAAATGTCGCCGCGTTTCACGTTCGTATCCATTTGCTTCACACTCCGCGGAAAAAGTACGCGCGCGTTTCGCGCCGCTGTTTCTATTCTCCCACGCAGAGGGCAAAAATAAACAAGGAACCCTCGCTTTCTTTTCACATTCGGATGCTTCCACTTCATACTATGCAGAAAGCGGCGAAAAATGGCGGATTTTCTAAGGAAACTCTGATTTAATGACCGAGAGCATTCGGCGAGAGATTTTGGCCCAAGACAAGGTATGAAAACGCAGGAATACTTTGTGTATTTCAAGTTTTCATACCGCAGGATTGGGTCAAAAGCTCCGGCGAAGGCCGAAGGGCATTGAGTCAGAGGTTCCTTAAACGATATATTGCAAAATCTGCGATGTCTCTGCGCCACGGTGACAGATGCGCGGGATGCGCTTGCTGATCTGGCAAAGAAGTTCATAATTGATCGTCCCCTGCGCAGCCGCAAGGCGTTCGCACGGCACAAGCGTTCCGTCGTCGTCGTAGCCGAAGATGGTGACGATATCGCCGGGCTTCGCATCCGGAACTTCCGAGACGTCCAGCATGCACATGTCCATGCAGATCCGTCCGATAACGGGAACCAGTTTCCCGCGCAGATAGAAGCTTGCCTTTCCGGTCAGCAGGCGGCTCAGGCCGTCGGCATAGCCGATGGGCAGGACGGCGACGCGGGTATCGCGCGCGGTTCTGTAGAGCCTGCCGTAGCTGATATCCGTCCCGGCAGGGACAGTGCGCACCTGCGCGATCATGGAATGCAGCGACATCATGGGCCGCAGGCTGATCGCGCCCTCCAACTCCTCCGACGGCGCGTTGCCGTAGGTGATGATGCCGGGGCGCACCATATCGAGCGCAAACTCCGGGTACAGGATCGCCGCGCCGGAGTTGCAGCAGTGGCGGATCTCCGGCTTGATTCCGGCCCCCTCCATGGCGCTGAGCATGTCCATGAAGCGCTTGTATTGCAGTCTTGTAAACGAAACGTCTTCCTCTGCCCGGCTGTCAGCGCCGCAGAAGTGCATGAAAACGCCCTCAATGTGCAGATGCGTCAGCGCCGCGACCTGCTTCAGTTCGTCCAGCGTTCGGTCGTTGTCATAGGCAAAGAAGCCGATGCGCGTCATGCCGGTATCAAGCTTGAGATGCACGTTCAGAATGTAATTTGTCCCCGCCAGCGCTTCGTTCAGTTCCTGCGCGTAAGCCAGCGAATGCACCTCCTGCGTAATATCAAGGAAGATCATATTCGCCGCAAATTCCGCAGGCGTGTAGCCAAGTATCAGGATTGGCAGGCGCACCTCGCCGCGCCGAATCTGTACGGCCTCCTCCAGATTGGAAACGGCCAGATACTCCGCGCCGAGATCGGCCAGCGCTCGGCTGACCGGCACGGCCCCGTGGCCGTAGGCATCGGCCTTCATCACGCCGAGAAAGCGCGTGCCGGACGGCAGATGCGCCCGAATCGAGCGGTAATTGTATTCCAGATTGTCGAGCGAGATGTCCGCCCATGTTCTTTTGAGTGTCTTCATATCTATTCCTCTGTTAATTGCGTCGGCTGGCGCACTGAAAATGCAGAAATATCTGTGCGCAGGACCATCCGCCCTTCAAAGCTGATCTCCGCGCGGACAGGTGTAAGCGGCTCCTGCGAAAACCATGTGTCAACGACAAGTTCCTTTTCCTCGTAGCCCATCCGGTAGGTCGTCCGCAGAAGACCGTCCTCCGTTCCGGTCGAGTCAATGTACTCCCCTGCCCAGCACTGCCCCAGCACATAGGGCGCTGCCAGCGGCGCAAGATTTCCATTTGCAAGCGAACCAAGGCCAAGCTGCATCCCGTCATAGGAAACGGACGCCGCAGTATTCTTGACCTGCGCCTGAATGCCCGCGATCGACTCCGGTTCTGTCACGGTCACGGAAGCACCTGTTTCGGGCGAGAATGCACAGTCCAGCGTGAACGATGCAGCAGTTTCGCCGTAATCCGCTGTGATGGCAGCAGTGAACGTGCAGCCGCCTGCCTGCAAAAGTGCCGTGCGGAACGTCAGCGGCGGCTGGGCAGGGCTTTTAGCCGAGCAGGCAGACAGCAGTATGGGAAATGCGCAGAGAAGAAGTGCCAGTTTTTTTCGCAACAAATATCACCCTTATGGCAGAAGTCGCGGAATGCGCAACAGCAGATCCTCCGGCACCATGCCATACTCCCCCAGTTTCTCTGCCGCGAGATCAGCAGCAGCGCCGTGTAGCCATGCAGCTGCGGCAGCTGCCTCCAGTGGCATGATATGCTGGCCTAGAAGCGACACGATCATCCCGGCCAGAACATCGCCGCTGCCCCCGGTCGCAAGGCCTGGGTTTCCTGTATGGTTTACATAAATATTCAGGCCATCGGTGATGACTGTCCGGCTGCCCTTGAGCAGAAGGACGGCATGCGTCCGGTTTGCGAGGCGCATCGCCTCCTGCGTCCGGTCGGCTGCTTTGGGGTCGCCGCCCAGCCGCAGAAACTCACCGTCATGCGGCGTGAGCACAACCGGACAGGCACATCCGCGCAACACATCTATATGCGCTGCGACCGCGTTTATGCCGTCCGCATCCAGAACGAGCGGCACACGGCAGATGGAAAGAAGCGCCTGCACTAGCCGTTTCAGTTCTTCTGAGCGGCCAAGGCCGGGGCCGAGCAGCACAGCGTCCATTTCGGAAAGCCTTTCCGTGATTGCAGGCAGCGAGGCCATGCAGAGCCGTCCTGCCTCGTCGCACGGAAGCGGGAAGACAATCTCGCTTCCCGCACCCGCAGCAATAATCGGGTAGATTTTTTCTGGCACGCCGAGATATACAAGACCGCTTCCCGCGCGGAGCGCCGCCTTTGCTGCAAGCCGCGCCGCGCCGGTCAACCCCTCGGAGCCGCAGAGCAGAAGGACTCTGCCGTAATCGCCCTTGTGGCTCTCCCGCCGCCGGACCGGTAACAGTTCTCCTACCAGCTTCCTGTCTGTGCATTGTGCTGTCCATGCAGGTCTTGCCATTTCCGCAGCCCTCCATATTAAAATTTTATAGTTTCTTTTCGAGCAGCACGAGCCGGACATTCGGGATGCTGTTGAACGCGCACGGCACGATATCCGCTTCCCGATAGCCGAGATGTGCATATAAACGCCGCGCAGCGGCGTTTTTTGCGTTGGTGTCCATTCGCAGTACCGCGCAGCCCCGTTCTCCTGCAGTATCCTCATAGAATTGCACGAACGCACGGCCGATGCCCCGACCGGATAGTTCGGGATCGACGGTCAGCGTGTGCAGGACGAACACGGTGCTGTCCTCCGCTGGGTAGGCCCAATGTCCATCCGCGTAGACATTCACCTGTCTCTGGTTGAGGATCCCGGACGCCGCGACGCGGCCTTCCGTCTCGCAGACGTACAACTCATTCCGGGCAGCCGCCTGTTCTGCGTCAAATCGCGTGGGGTACACGCCCGTGACCCAGCCAATAGTCACGCGGCCCGCGTCCTCCCGTGCGTGGATCTTATCATAGATTGCCGTTATAGCGTCAAGATCAGACGCGGCGGCTTTCCGAAAGATCAGCGGTTTTGGTTCCATTTCTGTGCTTCCTTTTTTCCACGAACTGTCCGACCAGATGCAGCACCTGCTTCTGGTATTTCCACAGCAAAAATGCAATGCTCAGCATCAGCACGATCAGCGCTGCGGAGCCGAGCCAGTCTCCATGGACAAGATTGCTGCCCAGCCAGCAGTAGACAAACGTACTGAACGCGCTGCCAAAAAACATGGCAAGCGTAAACTCCCATGGTTTCAGCCGGGAACGGCTGGCTGCGATGGAGATAAAGCCATTCGGGATAAGCGGCAGGAAGCAGAGCGTCACGACCATATAGGCCGGATGTTCTGCCTTTGCGACGATATCGAGCTTGTCCGAGCCGTTGTCCGGCAGGAATTTATCGAGATACTTTCCCAGCCGCTGATAGAGCGTAAAGCTGACGCCGTGCGCGAAGGAGGATGAAACAAGGCAGATGGCAAACGCGCGCCAGACGCCATAGACGACGCCGGCGGCCACATTGACGATCACACCGGAAATGACGATCGACCAGACCTGCACCATCTGCAAAAGCGCCATGTACAAAATGCCGGTGAACGACATGTCGCGGCTCAGATACGCTTCCAGCGCCTGCTCATCGCCGCTGCGCAGCAGCGG
>ULXZ01024668.1_pt1 | contig 11593 bp, 16 predicted proteins | sample 1961701 | NCBI WGS metagenome assembly ULXZ01 (sample SAMEA4835850, study PRJEB28245) | human gut metagenome | biome: gut microbiome; material: fecal sample | place: Denmark | collected 2008 | reverse complement strand
CAGCACTTGAAGCACGTATTGCAGCACTTGAAGCCAAGCATACTGAAACTAATACTTAGATAGAAGCTTAATAAAATTATATTAGATGTTAAATGATATATAGAAATGGTAAGTTAGTTTCTGAAATTAATAAAAATCTTTCAGAATTAATCGACACAATTGAATAGGTAGCACAGAGAAGTATAGGAGCTGTATATAAAGGTTCCTAGTTAGTATTTTTAACTGTGCTAAATGCTATAAAGAGCTGTTATGGTAGTGGTTCTTGGCTTTCAGATAAAAATTGGTTAGATAATGATTATTGGAAAAATAAATAAATAAAATGGCAATCTTTAAAGATTTAGAAAATAAAATTGAATCGCTTGAGACACCTTGGAATGAAAAAACCGGTCAATAGGTAGAAGATTTAATCTCTCGCCATCTTGTTAATTCTATGGATTTTGCTGATAGTACCCTTACATTAAGAGATTATAATGGGGAGGCAATTACTTCTACTAGAGTTACTGTAGAAACTCCATCCTACGATTAGGATGTATTGGTAGTTGCTGTTAGAATTAATGGTACTATTTATAAAACTGGTGAAGTAGTTATGTAGTGTAATTCTAAGAGTAAAGTAGAATTAGCAGTAGCTACAAGTCATACTTCTACTACCTAGTCTTTTGGTGTTTAGGATGCCGCCGGTGCCGTAAAAGTTAAGATACAATATGGGGTTAATAGTATGGAAACTACTGTCGCTCCTTATGCATTAAAAGATTTTACATTAGATTCCTCTGGTACAAGAATTGAACATCTTAATAAAGCAGATAGTGAATTAAGATGGGTAGACATTACAGAATTGTTTACTGATTCATAGGAGAGTAAAATTACTGCTACTCTTGTAGATTATCCACAAAAATCTAGCATTCTTAATGTATCTATTAAAAACTAGAAGATAACTCTGTTGTATACAGGCAATATTATTTCTACCACTGCTCAGTTCACTCTTAGTGGAGGCTTATCTACAGAATATCATTTAGAGGGTTATCTAAATGCGAAACCTACAAATACTACTGACGGTGATCTGTCTTTTGGTGAGTTATAGTCCGGCTTAAATTTATTAACTGTTAAGGCAGTACATAAGACTCAAAACATTGCAACAAATTATATAAATGTTTGTGTAATTAATCCTTCAGGATTTAGTGGAGTTGCTGTAGCGGTAAATGGAATTACGGGTTCTATTAATAACCACGATACAGTAGAGTTGTATACACTTACTGTTTATAGTCCTACTAAAGAGTCAGTAACTATTAATACCTATCTAAATTCTGACTCATCAGATGATAGATAGAACTTACTTGATACAGTAATAGTTAATGCTTAGAATTATACAGCGGATAATAAATACGAGGTTACTTATAAGAAATATATAGAAGTAAATAGTAATGATGCTAAATAGTATTTACAAGTAGAAGTAAATGGCTAGCTTTATTAGTTCCAATCAACTAATTCTAATAAGGTATTTATGTCTAATTATTAGACATTATCTATCTCTAAGGCAAATGCTAATTATTTGTATACTGCTAGTCCCCGACCTACAATTAACTTTGATTAGATAAATGGTAGAACTACTACTTTATTTAATGTAAGTCCAGATTATTGGACGGCTTCAAATGGTAAAATAATATATAGAGTAGAGTCTAATACTAATAAGGTATTTGAAACTCCTGTTAATTTATAGTTAAGTAATAACTTTACTCTTGAATTTGGTTTTAAATCCTATAATATAAGTAATGAGGAGTCTCCAGTAATTACATTTGGTCAAATGTTAATTAAACCAACTGTAGTATGTTGGAACACATCGGCAGAGTAGCTTTATAATGCTAGATTTGCACAATTCAAGGAAGATGTGGATACACATATTACTATTACAGTACAAAAGGGGTTTACTCTTAATTAGAATGATCCATATTATCCTAATTATTTCTTAGCATAGGATTCTTATAATACATTAGAAGCTAATTTGGACAGTGCCAAATTTAACTTAGTAAGAATCTATGTTAATGGAGTAATTAATAGAGAAATATCTATTGATGATGCCACTTTACTTGCACTGTAGCAGGAGGCTTAGTTACAAATAAATCCTAAGGGTTCTGATTTAGACTTATATTTATTAAGAGTTTATAATTCTACGGCACTTACTTTTGATTAGATTTAGCATAATTATATTTCCTTCTTAGCTACTAGAGAATAGAAAGATAAGTTCTACGATAGAAATAATATCCTAGGAACTAACGGTGCGATTTCATTTGCTAAAAGTTTTGGTAAATACAATACGTTAGTATATGTATTCCCTAAAGGGGGTAAGTTACCAAATAGAACCTGGCAAGCTGAAAATAATAAACCGGGAGATCAAGATAAAGCAGCTAAGAAAATTAGATGTACGTTATTTATTAACTATGCTGATTAGGCAATTAATAAAATATATGGTGGTAGAATAAATAATGGTCTTGTTAAGGGTTAGGGTTCTTCGGCTATGCGTTATTTAATTTGGAATACAACATTCTAGTTAAATAAGTTTAAAGACAATGGAATTAAGGTGAAGAGTGTGTTTACTCCTTACGAAGATTTAGATACTTCTACTAATAAATTTATAGCTAAACCTACTCATGAAAAGGAGGGTTATTATAATATGCCTCCTTACAGTGGTTAGTATGATTCTACTGAAAAAGATTTAAAGGTAACTAAACTTGTAGGTAAGGTCAATTTCGCTTCTTCTATGCAGTCTCATAAAGAGGGAGCTTGTAAACTTTATAATGATGCATATAAATCGGATTCTGATTAGACCGGATTACTTATGGGAGGCCGTAAGACAGTACATGAAGAAGCTTTCTTATACTTCTATTTAATTACTGATTTAGAGTCTGTGGCTAACTATGAATTAGCAGACTTACTTAAGAATCCTGATATTTAGTTTATGGGATTCCAGACATTCGGTTCAGCTAAAGGTGATAAGGCTACTTTCGGTTATGATGAGAATGCAACTCCTGAATATATCTTAATAGAAGGTGGTGAGAACGCTGATCCCCATGTTAACTTTAGAAGACCTTGGGCTGCTTTGCAACGTGCTGGATTAAATTCAGCAAATTCTAGAATATTAACTAATTTCCCAACTGTTACAGTAGAAGAATAGCAATCACCTAATAGAGATTATACAAAGAATCTTTGGATTTCCGACGAATCTATTGTTTACTAGAATCGCGGTTCTTGGGATGTAGACTTTGGATTAAATGATGATGCCAATGGTTTTGCAGAACCTGCTCGTAAATCATTAAATAAGTTTGGAGAGTTTGTAGACTTTGTTTACAAATATAACTTTAATTTAGTTAAGACAGGGGAGACGGATGTTACTAAATGGGATACATTAAATAGATATATAGCTACTAAGGCTATTCCGGCATTTACTGGTTCTAAAGAAGGCGATATTTATCGCTATGATGAGTTTGCAGGAAGTACAAGTGCTACTGGAGAGGCTGTTGGAGACTGGGTAAGAGGAGGTACTATATATGATCCTACTACTGGTTGGTCAAGACTAAATATCTATGAAGATTTTGGAATGGATTCTAGCATTAATTAGCTTGATATAGCTATTGATGAACTCAAATCTTTATTTAAAAAGGGAATAACTAAATATATAGATATAAATGATGTAGCCATGCATTAGGCTGTAATTAGATTTTTATCAGGTACTGATAATAGGGCTAAAAACACTTACTTTTAGATATTTGGTAAAATCTATGAAAATAAAGCAGTGTCCGATGAAACCGATAACTGGTAGCCGTCAGACAGAGGTGATTATTTAATTAGATTATATGGTGATGACTTAGATACTGTTATTGCAACTGATAATAACGGTCTGTAGTCTAAACCTTATAATTTACTTGAACCATCTTATGTTTCAGAGACTGCCTCCCAATGGGGTGATAGTGGATTAAATGCCTTCTTCTATATGTTTGATTTGCAGTTTGAAGATATTATTAAAAATAAACTTCATACAGTAATTAATCAAGCATTTGGAACAGCTTCGGGAGAGAATACTAATTTCTATAAATATTTCTATAGTATTTAGGCAGACAAGTGTCCTGCTATTGCTTATAATCATACTGCTCAAATTTATTATGAGAATGCTCAAATAATTAAGAATGCAGGTGCTATTGAGTATTATGATAATAACTAGATCGAACCTATTGAGCAGAGTCATGGTTCATGTCTAGAAGGTGAGCAACAGTTTATGGAAAAGAGAAGGAATTTCTTAGCTTCATATACTAAGTAGAGTACTACTCCCGATTATCCAACAGGTTCTTCTGCCGGAGGTAATAAGAGACCCTTGTAGTTAAGATTAGCATTTACTCCTTTTTAGGATTTCTATCCTACATATTACTATGATGGTACTAAGTATTTGATGCCTAATAATAATGCCGATTATAGACCTGATATAATTAAATATTTAGTTAAAGCAGATTAGAATTATGTAGTTAATCTAAAGGAAACAGGTCCAGCTATTAATGAAGGTTTAATTTCTACAGTATTATACAAGAAACTTAATATAACTGGTCTAGTTAACTACAGTATTAAACCTAAAGATTCATATACTAGATTAACTAACTTTACTATTGATAATAATAACTTAAAAGTATATAAAGACTTCTTTGGAACTGATTATCCTAAATATAGATTGGATGAATTTGCAATGAGAGGTCCGGTATTAGAGAGTTTAACTCTTAATAATATGACCACACTTGAAACTCTTAATCTTACAGACTTTAATAAGTTAAAAGAGATTAATCTGAGTGGGACTACATTCAAGAGAGTTATATTACCAAGTAAAGCAGAAACTGTAATTCTTCCTGAGACTATCGAGACATTAGAATTATATAATCCAGTTAAGGAACTCAGATTAGAAGGAATTAGTAATTTAAAGACAGTAGATTTATCTAATGTTGGACAATTTGATGTGAATTCTTTCTTAGAATAGTTGGTTGATTGTAACAGTCTTGAATCTGTTTCTTTACGTAACTTAACTATTAATGTAACTGAGCAAACCCTCTCTAAGTTACTCTCTGTTAAAAACAATATTACTGGAACAATTAATATTGTAGATAGTACAGGCGATTTGGTAGAAATTAGTTATGACACTAAGAAGAGCTTGGTAGAATAGTTTGGAGATATTGATAATGAAACTAATAATCCAAAAGTTAATTATAAAGCTTCTAGTTCAGCTTTCTCTGCTACTTGTGATTCTGAAATAACTATATTTGGATTGGGTGATAAGGGAACTGGTAAATTTAATTTATAGATTAATAGTAACTAGGTACAAATAGTAAGTGACCCAACTCCTAGATTACATATTGATTATTAGTTAGCTAGTTCTACTTATGATTAGTACTTAAAGGTAGACTCAAAGACAGGTAATATTACTTTAATTAAAGAAAGTACTACTGTATAGCCGGTAATTAATATCTTAGTATATAAAATTGAAAGTTCTACTCCTACTAAACTTACATGTAAAGTTAAAATCTAGTGGACAGCCCCCCAAATTGGAGACTTTGTTTACTATGATGGTTCATACTCTAATAACTATAATGCTAATAAAACTTGTGTGGGTATGGTATATGCTGTAGAGAATACTAATGATACTAGTGGAACAGCTTATGTTATAGGTAAGGAGAATATGACTGAGAATACTTCATTCTACCTAGGATTTAGTCCAGATGGTATTAGTGGTAGCGAAGATTTAGTTCTTAAAGAATTATATGCTATAGGTGATTGGCTTAAAAATTAGAGATTAATAGCTAATATTACCAGTTCTGATGCTAGTGACTATATAGCTATGTCTGGTGTATCTACTGGTAAACCAGTGGATTAGATTACATATAAATCTTATACTGACTTTACTACAAATGGATTTACTGGTAAAGAAGATACTGCTATTTATGTAAATACAGTAAATACCACTGTTCTTAATAAATTATATTCTAGTTTTTAGAATTAGGTTAAGAGTTACATTACTTATGATAGTATTACCCAAACTTATAGTATAAAAAGTATGGATAAGTTAATATCTTTGTGTAAGGGATTAAAAATTACTAATGTAACTTCTGATGAGTTATCTAGTTGTGTAATTTATCCTTATTATTATGCTGCTACTTTGTATCAGCCTACATTAAAGTCTACTGAAAGTACTATTTATAACTAGTTTGCTTAGGGTAATTGGTATATTCCATCTGCTAAATAGTTAGCAAGAATTATGTATTATAGAGGTTATAGTGCTAAAGGTACTAACTTTATTGATAGTACGTCTGTTTCGGAAACTATTACTAAACAAAGTTCCGGTACTGAGGCTAAGAATAAAGCAATATTCTCTAATGCTAAATCAGTTATGGGAACTAACTTCCCTTCTGTGTGGTCTAACATAGCTAATAATTAGAATACAACTACTACTATAAATAATTCCTCTAATTACAATAGTTATTCCTATTAGAATATGTGTACAGATTATAGTTGTACCGCACATAGATATGAGTGGATTCCAGGTAAAACCTTTAGCAATAATGCATATGATACTAATATGTAGTAGTATATAGCGGCTTGGAGGGTGACTAAACATTAGGGAGTTCCATTTACACAATTTACTTATAATAAAAGCACTTAGAATGATTGATAAGAATTTATCTTTAAATAATATGTTAGAGAGGGGAGACCTATTGGCTCTTCCTCTCTCTAAATGGAAAGAATTATTAATAGAAAAAGATGGAGCTTGTTTTGACTTTTAGTTAAAAGATATTTTACAAGCTAAATTAACATCTTATGATAAATCTATTGATGTAAATTCTTTCTATTATAAAGAAGATAAGAAGTGGTTGAACAAAGATACTAGAATTGGATTATAGAATTTAATTAATTGTGGGGCTTAGACTGTAACTATTTAGTTAGGTTCTGAATTATTAGATATTTCTGCTGACAAATTAAAAGAATTCTTAAATAAGTTAGAAGTTTATGCGGGGGAATGCTTCTCTACAACAGCTAAACATAGAATAGCTATTAACTAGTTAAAATCTGCAGAAGAATTACTTAATTATGATTTTACAGCAAATTATCCTAAGAAAATAAGATTACAATGAATGATATAAAGATTGGACTGGGAGATAATTCCTCCTGGTCCATTTTTGTTCCACCACAACCTGAAAAACCCCCTTCTATTCCTATTGAAATTCCAGATAAAGTGGAATTTAAAAAGACAACTATAGATAGTGGATTTAGTTGTGATGATAAATTAACTACAAATTGTCCTAAACCATAGTTACATACTCATCTTTGTAAAGAAAATTATTTAGGAGAATTTAAAGAAGAATCTGAGAAAGCATTAGCTAGGGATAATTTAGGAGTTTATAGTAAAGATGAGATAAGTAAAGCTTTAGAAGATGCAGTTGCAAATCTAGACACATCTATTTTTATTACTAAAAAAGAAGTATATAATTTAGTTGAGAATTTAGATTTTGTTAACTCTACTATTAAAGCAAACATAGATTATGAAATTCCTGAACAATTATTTGGTTTATGACAGAAATTAGAAGACTATTTCAACAAGGTAAAGAATTTGTTCCTATTTCTTTAGCAGAAGCAGTTGTAGTTAATACTAATAATCTTCCCGGATTTAGTTCCTTAAAGATAACGACACTTGATCGAGTCTTATACAGCTTAACAGGGGTAGTTGGTACTAATTCTATAAATATTAAAAATTTATAGGATACTAAATAGGATAAATTAACAGCTGGTAACGGTATAGTTATTAAAGATGGAGTAATTAGTACAACTGCTAATATCGGAGACATTTATAAAATTGTTTCAGTATTACCACATGCATCTGCAGAATTAACTAATACTCTATATTTAGTTCCAACTACTTCAGATAATACTGAAGATGGAACAAATATATTTGTAGAATGGCTATGTGTTAAAGTAGGGGAAACTTATAAGTGGGAAAAATTAGGAGAGTCTAAAACTACTATTGATTTATCAGATTACATAACTAGTATTCCAGTAACTAATAGTAGTGGCACTATAATTAAGGTTAACTACGAAATTCCTAAAGATTTATATGATAACTTAACGGATGGAAGTAATGTCACAACAAATTGAGCAACTTAAACACGGTACAACTCTTATATTTCCAAGAACTTCACAAGAAGCGGTATTAGTTATTTATAAAAATAAGGTATAGACTTTAGGAGACTATATAAATAGAACTGTAATAACTCCAAATGAAAGTCCTTAGAATATAAAAATTTAGTATAATAAATAGGGAGAAATAATTAATACGAAACCTGTTGAAAAATTAAATATATTTATAAATGGAAAGCAATATATTGGATATGATGGGAATACAGAAGATAATCTAAATTTTGGAGATGATTTCATTAGCGAAAATAATAATATTAAATTAACTTGGGGAAATGGCATTACTTAATTTTGCATCAAATTATCAAGACGTAGTTAAATATAAAAATTTAACAGCAAATTCTCCTAGCCTTAGTGGCTCTAATGAGAATGATTATGTTAAATTAGTATTTACAAAAGATGGACATATTATTACACATGGTGTTGACTATATTCCATCAGTATGGGATATCAGTAAACTACCGGTTGATAGTACAAAAATAGATAACAAGCATTTGTGGGATTCAGCAACTATTAACTAGAAAATTAATGATAGTTATGTGATTAACTCTGCAATGCGATTTAAGGGTACTATTGGATTAAATCCTACTTATAATGGTACCTCAGATACAAAGAAATACTTAGTTAATGATGTAAAATCAGATATACCTGCAGCATAGGTAGGTGATACTTATAGGGTTACTTCAAAGGGTAATTATGAAGGATTTACTTGTGAAGCAGGTGACTTATTAATGTGCATTACTGCTAGTGGTACTAATAAAGCTGCAGGATGGACGGTAGCGTAGACAAACATCAATGGTACTGTTGACTTTGTAATTAACGGTAGGGTACATAAAATATATTCTAATGATACCTCTGGTTTGACTATGTTCGCCCCAGTAAGTGCTGGCACTCTTGGAAATATTTTGGTTTCAGGTGGAACAGGTAGTGCGCCTACTTGGGCAAATCCTGCTAATTTAACTGTAGGAACAGCTAATAAAGTATCTAATTCTTTATCTAATGGGGCAGGTATTGTAACATTTTCTTACGATGGTTCAAGCGCTAAAAAAATCGCCCTTGCTCCAGCGACTGCTACCACTATTGGCGGTGTTATTGTAGATGCAGCAGGAGATAAAGCTACTATATCAGTCGATTCAAATGGTAAAATATCTTTAACTGCAACTAACGTTAGAAATGCATTAGGATATGATCCAGTAGGAGTAAATAATTGGCGTCCAGTATATGTGGATGGAGAGGTATTTCAAGGAAGTGCTACTAATACAGGAAATCTTAGTATTAAACATGGTTTAGGTATTATCATAACTAAAGATTCTCAAACTCATGACATTACCTTTAGTACCAATACTAATTATGTAACTAATGACAAGAATTATAAAGTAGAAGCAGATCCTTCTACAGGAGGTTTATATGTAAATGTGCCATGGTCTAATACCACTTATGGAGTAGTAAGTGGCACTTCAGACGGTCTGGCACCTAGGGTAGTTAATACTAATACAACATTAATTAATAATGCTTTCTATTTACTAGCTTCTTCGAATGGCACTAATGCTCCTAGTTGGTACAAATTACCTGCCACTGCATTTGCTAATACCTGGAGAGATATAAAGATAAAGGGAACTAGTATCGGTAGTAATGCTTTAGATTTACTCGAAGGCAGCCACATAACTTTATCTAATTCTAATGGTACTGTTACAATCAGTTCTGCTTGGAGAGATATTTAGATAGGTCAAAATTCTATAGGTACACGAGCATTAAAGATAGATGCTTCAAGTGATATTTATGTATCTGAATCAAAAACAGATACAGTAGAAACAATAAGCTTTGGAATTTCTTGGTATAATTTAGATACAAATGAATATGAACATGTTTAATAAATAATGAAAATATCATTTAACCCCTCGAATTCTAATAAGAACATTCTTGATCTTATTAAAAATAATAAAGATATAATATTCGACCTCAGGGGGCATAGTATATTTGCACGAGGGGTTGAATTTAAAGGCACAGATACTAATACTTGGAGAGATATAAAAATAAATAATGTAAGTATAGGTTCTCATACTTTAGACTTACGAAATGGTAGTAATACTACATTAACTAATACTAATGGTGTAGTAACTATCAATTCTACTTGGAGACCTGTAGTGGATAACTTAACTAGTGATTCCACTACTAGTTCTCTTTCTGCTAAACAAGGTAAAGTTTTAAAAGCTTTAATTGATGGCAAGTCTAATTCAGATCATAATCACGATGGTAGATACGTAAGAGCTTTTAGCACATCTAATGATAATATAGATTCAGATTGGGGACAGTCATTTAAAACATTTGATCCAATTCCTTCAGGAACTCCTCCGGAAATGAATCCAAATATATCATTATTAAGTATAGGTGAGGAATTTAAAAGAAGAAAATAGTTAGCTTTTATATGGAATAATGATAATATTTATTATAGAAGACATATTGATACTGGTTTTTCTAACTGGAGAAGATTAGCTTTTGCTAATGAAATTCCTACTTCTCTGAAAAATCCGTATGCCCTAACTATTAGTTTAAATGGAACAAGCCAGGGTTCTTATGATGGAAGTGCTGCTAAGGATATAAATATTACACCTGGTTCTATAGGAGCTGCTATCTCTAATCACAGTCATGATTATTTAGTAGTTAATTCTGCTGATGATAAATCTTTTAATTCTGCTTATCATAATTTTTAGGTTTTATATGCTGATGGAGGTAATGGGATTACTGGAAAGCCTGCTAATGTTGATGCCTTTGGATTATTTAAATTTAGAGCTGCAAGTGGGTGGTCTGGACAAATGTTATTAGCTAATGGAGGTAGTTTGTATATACGTTCTAGTGAGGATGCAAAGATGACTAACACCTTAGGCTGGAAAACTATACTTGATTCGTCTAATTATTCAGGGTTTATAAATAACTAGTATTGGGCTAATGTTAAAATTTCTGCTTCTCCCTCAACAACTACTTCTCCTACGGTAGACACTTTGACCGCTACCCGAGTATGCTCGGGATTTAATCCAGGAGATGTTAATTCTATATGTTGTTCTAACTGGTTTAGAAGTAGTGGAAATACCGGATGGTTTAATGCTACATACTAGGGAGGTTGGTATATGTCAGATACCTCTTACATTAGAGCACACAATGGTGTAGGAATTTATACTAGTGGTCAAATCTATTCATCTAGTTCTATTAAAATGAGTAATATTTGGTTAGAACATACTGATGAAATTAATAATAGTACTAATGGCGGTATAAATTTAAATTATCGAAATTCAGGTAATGTTAGTTTATGCTGTGGAGGAGGTAATGTAGGGATTGGAACTACCACTCCTTCTTACAAACTTGATGTTAGGGGTTAGATGAGCGC
>ULXZ01045281.1_pt1 | contig 11756 bp, 11 predicted proteins | sample 1961701 | NCBI WGS metagenome assembly ULXZ01 (sample SAMEA4835850, study PRJEB28245) | human gut metagenome | biome: gut microbiome; material: fecal sample | place: Denmark | collected 2008 | reverse complement strand
TATAGTTACCGTTCTCCCAACGGGAAATGGTTTTGTTGGTCGCGCCGAGCTTCTCTCCAAGCTGCTCTTGCATCATACCTTTCTCTTTTCGCAGGGCGGCTATGAATTTCCCGATTCTGATTTGATCCATTTTTATATTCCTCCGAAAAAAAGTATAGCGCAACTTCCGCGAGAATGCCTCCCCACAAACAGCGAATCGGCATCCTTAATGATGAACGGATGATCAATCCAGCACGACATCCTTTTTCTTGCCGTTTTTTTAGAGGCGCATTGAGGCAGTCACCTATACATATATCTCTGGTATCCCGGTGTCGAAGTTGCCGGCGAAACCGCGGTTGCCTCGCCATACATTAGTGCGGTGCTAAGCTTTTTTGCCGCACCCTTGTAGGGAACAGGCTTGCCTGTTCCGTTGTGGCGGCTACGTCGGTACCAAAATAGAATCGTAGGGACCGGATTCATCCGTTCCGAATGTACTGATTTAGTCGGAAATTAAATATATAGTCGTAGGGGCGGCCATTGGCCGCCCTTTTTGTTACGGTTTCCTGCGCAGCCTCGATACCGGGACACTGCAATTACCGTATCCGCAGCAACGTCAATGCGCCGCCGAACCCCCTCGGCAACAAAGCAGCCTGCTCACCTTGACAGAAGAGCCAATGGAGTGCGGTGCAAAATTCAGCACTGCACTAATGTAGCGCGAAACGTCACGGTTTCGTCGGCAACTTCGACACCGGGATACCAGAGATATATGTATTGGTAGGTGCGTCAATTCGCCTCTAAAAAGCGGAGGGTCGGGTTTCACGCAGACCGAAGGAGAACTCGATAGCGTCGGCGATGCGCTCGCAGGCGTGGCCGTCGCCATAGGGGTTGACGGCGTGCGCCATGCGCTGATACATTTCGCCGCCGGTGAGCAGCTCGTCGGCATCGCGGATGATATCGTCGCGGTCAACGCCCGTGAGCTTGACCGTGCCGGCAGCAACGGCCTCGGGGCGCTCGGTCTCGCGGCGCAGGACGAGGACGGGCTTGCCCAGCGAGGGCGCCTCCTCCTGAATGCCGCCGGAGTCGGTCATGACCATGTAGCTTGCGCTCATGAGCCGGTGCATATCCATCGCGTCGAGCGGCTCGATGAGGTGCACGTTCGGCAGATTCGCAAGGTACTCGTTTGCCGCGCCGCGCACGACTGGCGACAGATGCACGGGATAGACGATCTCAACGTCGGGGTGCGTCAGCGCAACGGTACGCACGGCGGAGAAGATATTCTTCATCGGCTCGCCGTAGTTTTCGCGGCGGTGGCAGGTCATTGCAATGACGCGCTTTGAAAAGTCTATGCTTTTAAGCTCGCTCGAGGCAAAGCCGCCGTCGCCGACTGTGTATTTCATTGCGTCGATGACGGTGTTGCCGGTGACGAAGATATCGCCGGTGACGGCCTCGGCGCGCAGATTTTCCGCATTCTTCGCCGTCGGCGCGAAGTGCAGCGTTGCAAGGCGCCCGACGAGGCAGCGGTTCATCTCCTCGGGGAACGGACTGTAGCGATCATAGGTGCGCAGGCCGGCCTCGACATGGCCGACGGGTATTTTTGCATAGAACGCGGCGAGCGCGGCGGAGAAGGTCGTGCTCGTGTCGCCGTGGACAAGGACGAGATCGGGGCGAAACTCCGCAAAGCAGCCCTCAAGACCCTTGAGCGCCTTGACGGTGACATCGGTAAGTGTCTGGTTTTTGCCCATGATATTGAGATCTGCGTCGGCCCTCAGGCCGAAGCAGTGCATCACGGAATCGAGCATCTCGCGGTGCTGCGCGGTGACGCAGATGAGGCTTTCGATGCTCTCGCGGCGCTGAAGCTCAAGCGCGAGCGGCGCCATTTTTATCGCTTCCGGGCGCGTGCCGAAAACGGACATGACTTTAAGCTTACTCATTTTTGCTGTCGGCCTCCCCGGACTCATCCGCCGGCTTCTCGTGCGGCAGCGGATGGATATTGTTGTTGTTTCTGAACACGAACAGCCATATGCACACGGCGATGACAAAGGCGATGACGGCAACGACGACGCGAATGATACCTGTCGAGGTCAGCAGCACCGCGGCAAGGCCGAGGATGGCCGAAACGGCGTAGAGCACGGCGACGGCCTGCTTCTGGCTCAGGCCCATGTCCAGCAGCTTGTGGTGGAAGTGTCCCCTATCGGCATGGAAGGGGCTTTGTCCGTGCAGGATGCGGCGTGTGAACGCAAATATCGTGTCCGAAAGCGGAACGGCAAGCGCAAGCACCGGCAGGACAAAGGTAACGACGGCATAGAACTTGAACATTCCGATGACCGAGACCGTCGCCAGAACATAGCCCAGCAGCAGCGCGCCGGTATCGCCCATGAATATCTTCGCCGGGTTGAGGTTATACGGGATAAAGCCCAGGCATCCGCCGCAGAGCGCGGCGAGGATGACGGCGACGTTGATGTTCGCATCGGACACAAGAAGCGACACGACGAGCATCGTCAGCGACGCGATGGCGGAAACGCCGCAGGCGAGACCGTCAAGCCCGTCGATGAGGTTAACAGAGTTTGTTACGCCGACTATCCACAGTATGGTCACGGGAACGGCGAGGATGCCGATGGTCACGGCCTGCTCGCTCGTTATAAGCAGCGGATTTGACACAACGTTTATGATAACGCCGGACAAAACGGCGATGACCGCCGCGACTATCTGCACGCAGAACTTAAGCCATGCGTTGAGGTTCATCACGTCGTCGATCGCGCCGACAACGACGATGAGGATAGCACCGAGCAGAATGCCGCGAACCTGCGGCGTTATGTTTGCAAACAGCAGCACCGACAGCAGAAAGCCCAGGAATATAGCAAGGCCGCCCATGCGCGGTATGGGGTGGCTGTGAATATGGCGCTTTTTGTCCGGAATGTCGATCGCTCCGACCTTTTTGGCAAAGGAACTGACAACGGGCGTCGCGGCAAAGGAAATGATAAACGCGACAGCCAGCGCGAGCAGGATGTTCTTCCAGACATCAAAACTTAGATCGATCATATCTATATATCTCCAGTGAAATTAGAAGGGCTTTTCTACGAGACCTACCTTCTTATATACCTTGCGGAGGGTCTTGCGCGCAATGACGCTTGCCTTCTGCGCGCCCTCGGTGTAGACGCTGCAAAGATAGGCCTTGTCCGCAAGCAGGCGCGTTGCTTCCTCGCGGATCGGGCGCAGAGTTTCAATGACCGCATCGCCGACCGCAGGCTTGAAAACGCCGTAGCCCTGACCTTCAAATTCGCGCTCTATTTCGTCAAAGCTCTTGCCGGTGACGGCGGAGTAGATGTTCATGAGGTTTGAAACGCCGGGCTTGTTCGCCGGGTCAAAGTGCACGCAGTTTTCGGTGTCGGAGTCGGTTATGGCGCGCTTGAACTTGCGAGCGATATCCTCGGGCTTTTCCATAAGGAAAACGCAGCCGTTGGGATCGGATTTGCTCATCTTCGAGGTGGGGTTTCCGAGTCCCATAACGCGCGCGCCGGCCTTGGGGATATACGCCTCGGGGACCTTGAAGGTCTCGCCGTAGAGGTTGTTAAAGCGCACGGCTATATCGCGCGTAAGCTCGCAGTGCTGGCGCTGATCCTCGCCGACGGGAACATAGTCTGCCTGATACAGCAGGATATCCGCCGCCATGAGGCTGGGATAGGTGAACAGTCCGCCGTTTATATTGTCGGCGTTCTTTGCGCACTTATCCTTAAACTGCGTCATGCGGCTGAGCTCGCCGAACATGGTGTAGCAATTGAGTATCCAGCCAAGCTCTGCATGCTCGTGAACATGGCTTTGCAGGAACAGAACGTTCTTTTCCGGGTCTATGCCGCAGGCAATGTACTGGGCAAGCTGCTCGAGGCTGCGGCGGCGCAGCAGCTTAGGATCCTGGCGCACGGTGAGCGTGTGCAGATCGGCCATAAAATAATAGCAGTCAAATTCCTCGGCTCTTGCACCCCAGTTTTTCACGGCTCCCAAATAATTGCCGAGGTGAAGATCGCCCGAGGGCTGGATGCCGGACAGCATGCTTTTCTTTTTTATCTCTTCCATTTGAGTTATCTCCTGTTTGATCTGATACTAATCTAAAATAGCATTTTACCATCTTAACTGTCACTTGACAACTGCCAAAATACATTTTACACTGTTGTTATCTATGTTTTTCGGAGGAAAAGTTTATGGATATGACATGGTTCGAGCAAATGGAGGCTCGCATACCCAAGGGCGAGGTTCGCACGAGATTTGCCCCCAGCCCCACGGGATATATGCATGTGGGCAATCTGCGCACTGCGCTGTACACATGGCTCATAGCGCGCCACAACGGCGGAAAGTTCATTCTCCGCATCGAGGACACCGATCAGGAGCGTCTGGTCGAGGGCGCGGTTGACGTTATCTACCGCACGATGGCCGAGTGCGGCCTTGATCACGATGAAGGCCCCGACGTCGGAGGCCCTGTTGGCCCCTATGTTCAGACCGAGCGCCGCGAGCTTTACGGCAAGTACGCCGACCTTCTCATCGAGAAGGGTCACGCCTACCGCTGCTTCTGCGAAAAGCAGGAGGAGACCGAGGGCTTTGAAAAGGTCGCCGATCCCTGCCGCTTCCTCAGCCGCGAGGAAAGCGACGCAAAGGCCGCGGCCGGCGAGCCGTTCGTTGTGCGTCAGAAGATACCCGAGGAGGGCAGCACCACGTTCCACGACGAGATTTTCGGCGATATCACCGTTGAAAACTCGACACTTGACGATCAGGTGCTCATAAAGCGCGACGGTCTGCCGACGTATAATTTTGCAAACGTCATCGACGATCACCTCATGGGCATAACCCATGTCGTGCGCGGCTCGGAGTATCTTTCAAGCTCGCCGAAATATAACCTGCTGTACGAGGGCTTCGGCTGGGATATCCCGGCCTATGTCCACTGCTCGCCGGTCATGCGCGATGCGCACAACAAGATGAGCAAGCGCCACGGCGACCCCTCGTATGAAGATCTTATCGCGCAGGGCTATCTCACCGACGCCGTTGTCAACTATGTTGCTCTTCTCGGCTGGAGTCCCGGCGGCGAGCGCGAGATATTCTCCATGCAGGAGCTTGCCGAGATATTCGACATAAAGGGCATCTCCAAGTCCCCTGCTATCTTCGATATCGAAAAGCTCAAGTATTTTAACGCCGAATACATCCGCGCCATGAGCCCCGAGGCCTTTGCAGCGGCCGCAGAGCCGTTTATCCGCAAGGCCGTCAAAAAGCCCGAGATAAGCGCCGCCGCTATCGCCGCGCTTTTGCAGCAGCGCACGGAGGTTCTCACCGACATTCCCGAGAAGCTCGATTTCTTCGACGAGCTGCCCGAGTACGACACGGCGCTTTATATCCACAAAAAGAGCAAGACCGATGAGGCAGGTTCACTCGAGATGCTGCGCGCCATGCTGCCCGTTTTCGAGGGCATTTCCGACTGGTGCGATGAGAATATCCTCGCCGCGATGACCGGCATGGCCGAAAAGTGCGAGTGCAAAAACGCGAAGGTCATGTGGCCCGTGCGCATCGCCGCGGCCGGCAAGGCCGTAACGCCCGGCGGCGCTGTCGAGATCTGCCGCATCCTCGGCAAGGACGAGACCCTGCGCAGAATGCGCGTCGGCATCGAAAAGCTCGAAAAGAGCCTCGGATAAATGGCTGACAGGATCATCGTCGTCGATGACGAGCGCGAGATCGCCGATCTTATCGGCCTGTACCTTGAAAATGACGGATACGAGGTGCATAAGTTTCTCAACGGAGCCGATGCGCTGAGCTTTGTCGAAAAATGCGAGCCTGCGCTCGCCGTTCTTGACGTTATGCTGCCGGATACCGACGGCTTTGCGCTTTTGCGCAAAATGCGCGAGAAGCACGATTTTCCGATAATCATGCTCACCGCGCGCGTCACGGATTCGGACAAGATTCTCGGCCTGACCATCGGCGCGGACGACTATATAACAAAGCCGTTTAACCCCCTTGAGGTCACCGCGCGCGTCAAGACCGTTCTGCGCCGCTGCCGCCGGGGAGCGGAGACCAACGACGAAATGGATATCCGCGGCCTTACGATAAACCGCGCTTCACGCCGCTGCTCGCTGTTCGGGCGCGAGCTTTCGCTCACGCCGACGGAGTTCGACATTCTGTGGTATCTGTGCGATAACGCAGGCAGGGTTGTCGCGTCCGAGGAGCTGTTTGAGGCCGTGTGGAAGGAAAAATTCCTCACGAGCAGCAGCAACACCGTCATGGCGCACATAGGCCGCCTGCGCGAGAAGATGCACGAGCCGGCGCGAAAGCCGAAGTTTATTAAAACCGTTTGGGGTGTTGGCTATGAGATCGAAAACTAAAAGCGCGCTCCGCACGGCGCTCACCTACATCGGCATATTAATCTGCGTCGAGGTGCTCGTCGCTCTGCTGCTGAGCTTTTTTGACAACACGCTCAACGGCACGCTGCGCGAGTGGTTTTACCGGGGCTACATGACCAAATATTACGATCCCGAGATGGCAACGGATTACGTTCAGCCGGACTGGATCGCCATAAAGGGCCTTGCATTCAGGCTCGCGCTTGCGGTCTTTGCGTTCTGCGTAATTGTTATAGGCGTCGTTTCGCGGCTTCGCCTGAACGCCGAGCGCCGCCGCATCGGCAATGCGGTCGGGCAGTTTATGCTCAGCGACTCGCCCGAGGCCGGCATTCCCAACGAGATCGCCGTTCCGCTGAGCGACGCAAAGTCAAAGCTCATGCTCGCGCAGACGCTTCTGCGCGAGGAAACCGCGCGCAAAAACGACCTTGTGATGTACCTTGCGCACGACCTGAAAACGCCGCTGGCCTCCGTCATCGGCTACCTCACATTGCTGCGCGACGAGCAGCAGATAAGCCCCGAGCTGCGCGAGAAGTACCTCTCGATAACGCTCGACAAGGCCGAGCGGCTCGAGGATCTGATAAACGAATTTTTCGAGATCACGCGCTTTAATCTATCGACCGTTACGCTCGATTACTCGAGCATAGACCTTGTGCGTCTGCTCGAGCAGCTCAGGTTCGAGTTCATGCCCATGCTCAAGGAAAAATCGCTCACCTGCACCCTCTGCGCGCCGGATGCGCTGCCGATAAGCTGCGACGCCGGAAAAATGCAGCGCGTTTTCGACAATCTCCTGCGCAACGCGGTGCTGTACAGCTATCCCGACACCGAAATCGTGATAAACGCGCAGCTCGACGGCGACACCGTTTCCGTCAGCGTGCTCAACCGCGGAAACACCATCCCCGAGGAGAAGCTGCGGCGCATTTTCGAGCAGTTCTACAGGCTCGATTCCGCGCGCTCGTCCTCCGGCGGTGCAGGGCTGGGCCTTGCCATAGCGAGCAACATCGTCACCCTCCACGGCGGAAAGATCAACGCGCGCAGCGCCGACGAGACGGTTGAGTTCACCGTCACTCTGCCCGTAAGAAAATCGTAAGATATTCGGGCGAAAAGCTTCACGATTTTATAAGGACAAACGGATAAACAGCGCTCCTGTTTTTGCTACGATAGCAGCGAAAACAGGAGCGTTTTTTGACTCACAGGGAGGATATTATGAAAAAGCTTATTTCCGTTTGTCTTTGCATCTGCATTTTTGCCGCGCAGCTTTCAGGCTGCTCGGACATGAGCTTTCCGGGATCGAGCGGCCCGACCGACGCAGAAAAGCTCGAAAAGATACGCACAAGCGGCGAGTACCCCGAAATTTTAGTCGAAACGGCCGAGAAATGTCCGCAGACCCTGGACTATGTCTACAACTACCCGGAGCTGAAGGACAAGCGCTTTGACATCGACCTTTCTGCCGACGCACAGAGCGGCACCGTACCGCTGTTTATCCAATGGGATGAGCGTTGGGGCTATGAGCCATACGGCAGCGGCTTTATCGGCACCTCCGGCTGCGGCCCGACCTGCCTGTCGATGGCGGCGGTGTATCTCACGAAAAACGCCGCGTACTCGCCGCTGTTCGTCGCGCGCCTTGCCGAGAAAAACGGCTACTGCGTGCCCGGAAACGGCAGCTCGTGGACGCTTATCAGCGAGGGCAGCGCTTTGCTCGGCCTTTCCGCAGCCGAGCTTCCGCTGTGGGAGCAGTCGATGAAAAACGCGCTGGACTCCGGTGCGGTCATCATTCTCGCGCTCGGCCCCGGCGACTTCACGAGCAGCGGTCACTTTGTCGTTATCACCGGCTACGACAGCTGCGGCTTTACCGTCAACGATCCCAACAGCCCTGATAACAGCGCAAAGCACTGGACCTACGACCGCCTCTCCCCTCAAATCTCCAACCTCTGGTTTTTAGAGGCGCTAAAAAATCGTTGAGGATGAGGAGATCACGTCGAGATCCTGGCCGCTGTACTGGCCCTTGTAGTTCCAATCGACGCTGACGGAAACGCTGCTGCCCTTTGCGACGGTCGTCGAATAGGTGTAGATGAGCGTATCGGTCTGCGAGTTCGGGGAATCGACGCTGAAAGATCGCGTCATACCGCCGGAGGTCGCGCCGTTTACGCTTATCGCGATCGATCGCCGGCCGATCTCCATCGTGTACGAGCGCGCATACACCGACAGCGTGAGCTTTACGCTGCCGTCGGCCTGCTCGGTGGCAGTCCATGCGGTGTGGGTGTTCAGACCAACGCCGGTTGCCGAGTCAAACGCGCCGGAGCCGATGACCGTGCCGCTCGGCGCTTCGGGAGTGGGAGCCGGAGCAGGCGTCGCCGTCGCTGCCGGGGTCTCGGTCGGAACAGCCTCGGTGGGCTGCGGAGTTGCAGTCGGGATGACAAACTGAGTTTGGCGCGGAGCGCTCGTCTCGACCTCCGGGGTCGGAGTCGCTTCGGGCTTATCGCCGCCGATGCCGCCGGTCAGCCACATGATTACTATGGCAAGTATGATCAGCACGACGATGAACGCCGCAAAAATATATGCCGTCTGTTTTTTCATGATCTTCTCCTCTCGCGAGTTTACATTTTTATCTTCACTTCGCCGCTGTGAACCGTGCGGCGCGTTCCGTCGTCAAGGCGCAGGATGAGTCCGTAGTCCGGGCTTATGCCCTCGGCGACGGCCTCATATTCGCCCTCGGGTGAGCTTACGGATATCTGCCTGTCGAGCACGATGCAGCGGCGCTTATACTCGGCATGGCATACGCTCGGCGCTTCGAGCCACGCGGTGTACAGTGAGCTAAGCTCCGCGATGATCGCTGCGATAAGCTTGCCGCGCTCGAAAGTGAAGCCCGTCTGCGTAAGCAGCGAGCCTGCCGTTTCGCGCAGCTCCTCGGGAAAGTCCTCGATGCGTGTCGTGACATTCAAGCCGATGCCCAGCACGGCGTAATCGACCTTGCCGTTTTTCACCGAGCTTTCGCACAGTATTCCGCAGATCTTTTTGCCGCGCAGGTACAAATCGTTTATCCATTTGATGCCCGGCGCGCGGCCGCAGACCTTCTCAACGGCACGGCACACCGCGACGGCACACACCGCAGTCAGGCTCTGCGCGCAGTCGGGCGTGCAATCGGCAGGACGAAGCAGCATCGACATGTAGATGCCGCAGCCGGCGACCGACGCGAAGCTGCGGCCCATTCTGCCGCGCCCGGCGGTCTGCTCATCGGCAATGACGACCGTACCCTCCGCAGCGCCCTCCGCTGCGAGCTTCTTTAAATAATTATTCGTCGAATCAAGGCTTTCAAAAGCCTGCAACCTTATCTCCATCTTTTTAGTGGCGCTTTAGCGCACTCCTTATACATTTTTTCAGTGGCGCATTAAAATTTTACGGATACATTTTTTGCGCTTGCCCGGTATCGAAAAATTGCTGGAAACCATATCGTTTCGCGCCACGGGGGATTGTGCTATATTAGTGCAAATTTTCATCTGCACCCTTGCAGGGAACAGGCTTGCCTGTTCCCTGCAAGCGACCTTTGGCCGCAGTGAAGAGGTAATAGGTAATAGTGAATAGGTGTGGTGTGCCTACGGCACGAATTTAAATTCATTCGCCCTCCGGGCGAATACCTAACTTCTTCACTTTTACCTTTTACTTATTACTTCGCAGACGTAGTCTGCGCTGCCGGGCCACCGGAAATAACCGTATCCGCAGGTGCGTCAATGCGCCTCTAAAAATCAATTTTTGAGGCTTTGGAGGGGAGCCGGGATGCGTCCGCCGCGTGCGATAAAATCGGCGCTTTGCGCCTTGTGCACGGGCATTACGGGCGCAGAGCCGAGAAGTCCGCCCATTTCTACCATATCGCCGACATCCTTGCCCTCAACGGGGATGATGCGCACGGCGGTGGTCTTGCTGTTTACCATGCCGATGGCGGCCTCGTCGGCGATGATCGCCGATATCGTCTCGGCGCTCGTATCGCCGGGCACGGCAATCATGTCAAGGCCGACCGAGCACACGCAGGTCATGGCCTCGAGCTTGTCTATCGTAAGCGTTCCGCACTCGGCGGCGGCGATCATGCCCTCATCCTCGGACACGGGGATGAATGCGCCGGACAGTCCGCCGACGTGACCGGAGGCCATAATGCCGCCCTTTTTGACCGCGTCGTTGAGCAGCGCAAGCGCGGCAGTCGTGCCGTGGGTGCCGCAGATCTCAAGCCCCATCTCCTCAAGGATGCGCGCAACGCTGTCGCCAACGGCAGGCGTCGGCGCGAGGGATAGGTCAACTATGCCGAAGGGCACACCGAGCCTGTCGGAAGCCTCGGCGGCGACCATCTGACCCATGCGCGTTATCCGGAACGCGGTCTTTTTTATCGTCTCGGCAACAACGTCAAACAGCGCGCCCTTGCACTTTTGCAGCGCGTGGTAAACCACGCCCGGGCCGGATACGCCGACGTTTATCACGCTGTCGGCCTCGCCGACTCCGTGGAACGCGCCGGCCATGAAGGGGTTATCCTCCACCGCATTGCAGAACACCACGAGCTTTGCACAGCCGAGTCCGTCGGTATCACGCGTCAGGTGCGCAGTGTCTTTAATTATGCGCCCCATCGCGGCAACGGCATCCATGTTTATGCCGGCGCGCGTCGAGCCGACGTTCACGCTCGAGCAGACAAGATCGGTCTGCGCCATTGCCTGCGGAATTGCGCGCAGCAGAAGCTCATCACCCTTGGCAAAGCCCTTGTGCACAAGCGCCGAGTAGCCGCCGATGAAGTTCACGCCGCAGGTTTTTGCCGCGCGGTCGAGCGTCAGCGCAAATGGAACGTAATCTGCCGTTGCGCAGCTTCCGGCGACGAGCGCTATCGGTGTTACCGAGATGCGCTTATTTACGATGGGTATGCCGAACTCGCTCTCGATATCCTCGCCCGTTTTTACGAGCCTCTCGGCCCGGCGGCAGATCTTGTCGTATATCTTTCGGCAGCAGCGCTCGGGGTCCTCGCTTACGCAGTCGAGCAGCGATATGCCCATGGTGATCGTGCGGATATCAAGATGCTGCTTGTCGATCATGTCGATGGTGTCAAATATGTTGTTAAGGCTCAGCATGGCGGCACCTCACAGCTTGTGCATCGCGTCGAAAATATCCTCGCGCTGAATGCGGATGGAAAGGCCGCGCCCCTCGCCGAAGGTCTTGAGCACATTTTGCAGATTTGCAAAGGACTCGGTGCACAGCGCAAGGTCAACGACCATCATCATCGTGAAGAAGCCCTCCATGATGGTCTGGCTGATGTCCAGAACATTTATGTTGTGGTCTGCCAGCGTGTTGCACACTCCGGCGATTATGCCGACCTGATCCTTGCCGACGACCGTTACGATTGCTTTCATATTAGTTCACTCCCGTGTGACAGTTTAA
>ULXZ01044539.1_pt1 | contig 11815 bp, 10 predicted proteins | sample 1961701 | NCBI WGS metagenome assembly ULXZ01 (sample SAMEA4835850, study PRJEB28245) | human gut metagenome | biome: gut microbiome; material: fecal sample | place: Denmark | collected 2008 | reverse complement strand
CTGTTGCAGCTCCGCCACAAATAGTAGCAATAACGTCAGTTGAAATATCTATATTTCCAAGATCAGTTGTTTTTTTAATCATATTGATTCCTCCATTTTTATTCTTTTTTCATAATAGTAATTATATATCATATACACAAACATTACAAACAATTAGGATTATAGCAAACAATAAAGATTTTTCAATCCTTATTTAATGCTTAAATACACCTTTTTTTACATTTTGTACAGATTAATAAAAAAAATGATTGATTTTTGATGAGGTAGATGGTAAGATACACGAGTATGTGAAACAAGTAAAAGGATGGTGAATTCAATGTCTAGAAAATGTCAGCTTAGCGGTAAAGGACCTATGTCTGGTAACAACCGTTCTCATGCATTAAACGCTACAAGAAGAAAGTGGAATGTTAACTTACAGAAAGCTACTGTCATCATCGATGGTAAGCCTACAAAGGTAAGAGTTTCTGCAAGACAGTTAAGAACTTTAAGAAAGAGCGCTTAATCGATATAATAATAGAGGCTGGTAACAGCCTCTTTTATTTTACTATGTCTAACACTTCTATAAGTTTGTCTATTTCATATGTGACAGCTTGAGAAGTGTTTTTTTGATGAGCTGGATTAAAGTAGCATGTATCTATTCCTACATTCTCTCCACCCTTTATATCGCTTGTAAGTGAGTCTCCAATAATAATTGTGGTATCAGGATCATAGTGGGTCTTTTCTTTAATATAATTAAAGTAAGTGAGATCAGGTTTTTCATATCCTACATCTTCTGAGATGAATATATCATCAAATAAATCATAAAGCCCTGTACCCTTTAATTTGCCTAACTGAGCGACTTTTGAGCCATTTGATGCTGCATACTGCTTGCAATGTGGTTTAAGCGCCAAAATGACATCTAAGGCGAATTCATTCAAACAATAATAAGTACCTAATGCTTCCTGATAATCTTTATTAAACTGAACACCATCAATAGAAACATTAAGTAATGTAAAAAAATCTACAAAACGTTTCACCATGAGTTCATTTCTTCTTGAATGATCCTTTTCAATCATCTTCCAGCATTCTTTATTAATCTTTTTGTATTCTTCAAATTGTGCTTCTGTCATAGATACGCCATGCTTCTCTAAACATTTTTCCATGCTGATTTTTTCAGACATTTCAAAATTAAGAAGTGTGCCATCTATATCCCATAATATAGTTTTATATTTCATAATGTCCTCCTTATTTCATTATACGAAAAAGATAGGAATACTCAATATCCCTATCTCTTGAATGATTTCTTAAATTGATCAAAAATAGATTCTTTTTCGTCTAATTCCTTAAGTTTCATGTAAAGGTCTTTTTCTTTCTTGCTGAGTTTCTTAGGAATAGAAACATTGACCTGAACATACTGATCACCATAAGTATCACTACGCATGTTCTTGACACCTTTACCCTTAAGTCTCATGACTGTACCAGTTTGTGTTCCTGCTGGAATCTTCATAGTCACATCACCATAAACAGTAGGTACTTCTACTTCACAGCCAAGAGTTGCATCGACTGCAGAAACTGGAACTGATATAGAAATATCATTACCATTTCTCACAAAGTATTTATGTGGACGAACATAGATTTCTACATATAAGTCCCCATTAGGTCCACCATTGACACCACGCTGTCCTTTACCAGCGACACGTAACTGCTGATGAGAATTAATACCAGCTGGGATAGTTAATTCAACAGTGACATTCTTATTAATATATCCTGAACCATGACAATGTGGGCACTTATCCTTGACTACCTTACCTGTACCATGACAGTCTGGACAGACTGTTTCATTAATGATAGTACCAAATGGCGAACGCTGCTGTACTCTAATACGTCCTGTACCACCACATCTAGAACATGTATGCACATCATTAGGATTCTTCGCACCTGTACCATGACAATGAGAACACTGTTCATCGTAGTTAATCTTAAGTTCAGTCTTTTTGCCCTTGATAGCATCCATGAAATCAATTTCTATCTGAACATAACGGTCTTCACCTTTTTGTGGTCCTGTAGGTCTTCTAGAACGTGACTGTCCTCCGCCAAAGAATGAACCGAAGATATCACCAAAGTCCATATCTTCAAATCCACCAAATCCCTGGCCACCAAATCCTCCAGCGCCTGCACCACCCTGTTCAAATGCTGCATGTCCATAACGGTCATAAGCGGCCTTCTTATTCTCATCAGAAAGAATTTCATAGGCTTCATTAACTTCCTTGAACTTTTCTGCTGCATCAGGCGCCTTATTCACATCAGGGTGATATTTCTTTGCCATCTTACGATAGGCACGTTTTATTTCATCTTTTGAAGCATCCTTGGACACACCAAGGACTTCATAGTAATCTCTCTTATCTGCCATAAATCACACCTCATTTAATATAAGCCAAGGGGGATTCCCTTGGCTTTCTTGTTAGTTCTTTTCAGTAAAGTCTGCATCAACGAAATCATCGTTATTGTTGTTAGATGAAGTGTCTGCACCTGCTGTGTTACCAGCATTCTGCTGCTGATACTGAGCAGCAGCCATCTGCTGAGCAATCTTTTCAAGTTCGCTCATCTTAGATTCAAGAGTAGCCATATCATTATTATCTAATGCAGTCTTAAGTTCATCTCTTAAAGCTGTAGCCTGCTTCTTCTGATCTTCTGGAAGGTTAGCACCCTGTTCAGCTAAAGCCTTATCAATCTGGTTGATCATAGCTTCTGCTTTGTTCTTAGTTTCGATGTCTTTACGTTTCTTTTCATCGTCAGCTTTGTTGCTTTCTGCTTCCTTAACCATTCTATCGATTTCTTCTTCACTTAAACCTGTAGAGTTCTGAATAGTGATAGACTGTTCTTTGTTTGTCTTCATATCTTTTGCTTTAACGTTTACGATACCGTTAACGTCGATATCAAATGATACTTCAATCTGAGGAACGCCTCTTGGAGCTGGTTCAATACCATCAAGTTTGAATAAGCCTAACTGCTTATTATCTTTAGCCATAGCACGTTCACCCTGTAATACGTTGATATCTACAGCTGGCTGGTTATCAGCAGCAGTTGAGAAGATCTGTGATTTAGTAGTTGGGATAGTTGTGTTACGAGGAATTAATACTGTCATAACACCACCCATTGTTTCGATACCAAGTGATAATGGTGTAACGTCAAGTAATACGATATCTTTAACATCACCAGTGATAACACCACCCTGGATTGCAGCACCCATAGATACTACTTCATCAGGGTTAACTGACTTGTTAGGTTCTTTTCCTAATAATCTCTTAACTGATTCCTGTACTGCGATAATACGAGTAGAACCACCAACTAATAAGATCTGATCGATTTCTGATGGAGTAACGTCAGCATCATTTAATGCCTGTCTTACTGGAGTTTCAGTTGCAGCAACTAAATCAGATGTTAATTCATCAAATTTTGCTCTTGTAAGAGTCATATCTAAATGAAGTGGTCCATTAGCACCAGCTGTGATATATGGTAATGAAATCTGAGTCTGCATCATACCAGATAAGTCTTTCTTAGCCTTTTCTGCAGCATCTTTAACTCTCTGCATAGCCATCTTATCAGCGCTTAAATCAACACCGTTTTCTTTCTTGAATTCACTAATCATGTAGTCCATAACTTTCTTATCGAAGTCATCACCACCTAAGTGGTTGTTACCTGCAGTAGCTAATACATCGAAAGTACCATCAGCTAAGTCAAGGATAGATACATCGAATGTTCCACCACCTAAGTCATATACTAATACTTTCTGTTCCTGTTCAGTCTTGTCTACACCATAAGCAAGAGCTGCTGCTGTAGGTTCGTTGATGATACGTTCAACTTCAAGACCTGCAATCTTACCAGCATCTTTTGTAGCCTGACGCTGTGAGTCATTGAAGTAAGCTGGAACTGTGATAACTGCACGAGTTACAGGTTCACCTAAATAACTTTCAGCAGTAGCTTTTAAGTTCTGAAGAATCATTGCTGAAATTTCTTCTGGTGTATAATCACGACCATTGACATGTTCTTTATAGCTTGTACCCATATGTCTCTTGATTGATGCTACAGTATCAGGATTTGTAACTGCCTGACGCTTTGCAGCTTCACCAACGATAATTTCACCATTCTTGAATGCAACAACTGATGGAGTTGTTCTCATTCCTTCTGGATTTGCAATTACTTTTGCTTCACCATTTTCCATTACACTGACACATGAATTTGTTGTACCTAAATCAATACCAATAACTTTACTCATAATAAGTTCTCCTCCTATTAATCCTTATTCACTTTCACTAAAGTTGCTCTAATAACTCTATCTTTTAACATATAACCTTTTTGTAATTCTTCAGTCACAATATTTGGACCAAAGTCAGGATTGTCATCCTGCATGACTGCCTGGTGTATATTAGGATCAAATTCCTTGCCCTGTGCTTCAATCACAGTTACACCATTCTTACCTAAAATATTCATTAACTGGTTTAAGATCATCTTGTTACCCTTAAGAATATTCTTACCTTCTTCGCTTTCAGGTTCTACAGTTAATGATCTTTCATAATTATCAATAACTGGTAGTAACTCTTCAATAAAAGACTGCATTGCATACTTTAACTGATTTGCATGTTCTGTTTTAAGTCTTTTCTTTAAGTTCTCCATATCAGCGAATACTTTATAATAATCTGTCTTCCACTTGTTGATTTGAGATTCTAAATCCTTAATCTTTTCATCTTTAGGATCTACTGTTTCTTCAGCTGTTTCTTCAGCTGTTTCTTCAGCTGTTTCTTCTTTTACTTCTTCAGTTTCTTCCTTAGTAGTTTCTTCAACAGTTTCTTCTGCTTCTTTCTTCATTTCTTCTGCCATGGTCTCACCTCTTCTACTCATCATTTTCCTTGATGATTCTTTCAATATTTTCAGTAATATATTCTACAAGCGATACAACTTTCTTGTAAGGCATACGCGTTGGACCGATTACAGAAATCGTTCCTTTGTTAGCTCCTCCTGTATCAAAAGAAGATGAAATAACAGATACATCATCAAGTCCAGATACATTTGAATCATCACCAATCAATACCTTAATGCCATCGTCATCTGTGGGTGCTAAGAAATTCCAGTTTGATGAATTTTCAAATGCACTCACTAGTTTTCTTAACTTATTGACATCATTGTATTCTGGCTGATATAACAAATGATCTTTACCAGAGAAATATACATTGTTTCTTGCAAATTTCATAAATGCTTCTAAGAAAGCATTAAACAAGATTTCATGTTCCTTGATTCTCGTATTGAGGATTGGCTTGACATCGTTTTCTAACTTATCTGCGACCTGATTAATTGGTGTACCTACCAGTGTATCATTCATAACCGATACACAGGATTGTAAATCATCCAAACTCAATGTCTCAGATAAAGTGAAAACTCGATTTTCTACATGTCCCTTATCCGTCACTATGATGGCTGTCACATTTCTTGTTCCAATAGGAACTAATGTGATATTCTGCAGACATTCATAACTTGAATTAGGTCCTAGAGCAACCGCCGTCAGATCAGTCAACTGGCTTAACATTTCGCAGCTTTCTTTAATCAAACTATTCAATGATTGATGTGTATCACTAAAGATTGTTGCAACCTGATTCTTCACCTGTTCATCAACATTTGGCTGAAGCAAAGTATTTACATAATAGTAGTAGCCCTTCTTAGAAGGAACACGACCAGAAGATGTATGTGTCTTTACTAGAAAGCCAAGTTCTTCAAGTTTGCTCATTTCATTTCGGATAGTGGCGCTTGAATAAGGTAACTCATATTTTGTCATCAATAGTTTAGATCCAACAGGTTCTGCTGTTTCAATAAACTCTTCGACAATATATTTAAATATTAGCATTTGTCTTGCCGATAGCACTCTCAAGCACCTCCTTAGCACTCTTTTTCCTCTTGTGCTAGATTCATTATACATTCTTTTTTAGCAGTGTCAAGCCTTTAGTGCTAGTTTGTGCTAAAAAACGGTTTCTATTTTCTAGAAACCGTTGTACTACTCTGGCAAGAAATCAAGGAGAATGGAATTAAGAAGATCAAGCGTATGATTTGTTTTTAAATGATTATTTTCAATAACCAGATTGTGGTTATCTAGATTCTTAGAGAGAGCTTCTTTATAGACCTCTTCTATAGTATGATGGTATCTTCTTTTAAATTCATCAAGGTCCAATCCTTCTTCAAGACGTAAAGACATCATAAGATGATTAAACATTGTATCTTCGATTGTTTCTTTTTCTATATATATTGTATTCTTCCCCTGCAGGTAATCAGTGAGACTACGTGAGTGAGAAATAAGTTCATCATCTATTTTACCTGTGGCGCCAATACCGACACCATAATAGTTCTCATAATGCCAATAGACTTTATTATGATAAGATTCATGATTTCCTAATGCATAATTAGATACCTCATAACGATGAAAACCTGCACGAGAGAGTGTCTCTACAATATAATCACTCCAGATTCCTTCAGTTTCTTCATCAAGTGGTTCATAATTGTCATAAAGTCTTGTATGTTCTTCTAGTATAAGAGAATAGTAGGATAAATGATTGATAGGAAGTGATAAGGCAATCTGTAAATCTTCTTTTACATCTTCTAGTGTCTGTCCTGGTAATCCATACATCAAATCAATAGAGATATGCTTAAAGCCAATAGCCTTCGCATTTCTTACAACTTCTTTTGCAATAGAAGATGTATGATAACGTTCAATTCTTTTTAATAATGTATTATCAAATGTCTGTACTCCAACACTTAAGCGATTAACTCCATGAAGATGCATAATTTCTAGTTTATCTAGCGTTGCTGATTCAGGATTGACTTCTATAGTATATTCTAGAGTTCCATCACCCACAAAAGGATCTATCATATTTAATAACATCTTTAATTGATTTAAAGAAAGTGCACTTGGTGTGCCTCCTCCTATATAAATAGTTTCCATCGGATGATGAGGAAGTGTATCAAGTTCTTCCTTTAAACGTTCTAGATACTGTAATACAAACTCTTCACGATAATAAACCTTTGCAAAATCACAATAAGAACAGATATGATCACAAAAAGGAATATGAATATAAAGTGCTTTTGTTTCCATATTATATCCTCATCAAGAAGAGTTCTAATCCTCTATATTTATCCACTGTCCCTGTCTTGATCGCATAATCAAGTTCAGATAAAGCATAAAGTTTTTCCATAAGTTCTGTAATATCAAAGTGTGCCGCATTTTTACGGATTGGATAGATTGCACGAGGATTAAGTCCAAGGGCAGATGCAATATCAGTATCACGATAGCCCTTCTTACTCATAATAGAGACCTGATAAAGATTACGTAATGAATTCGCAATTAACCCAATCAACTGTAAGGGTTCATGGTTTTGAGAAATCAAATCCTGATAAACACGCATCGTATTTCTTAAATCATGATTCATAAGCGCATTTGTCAACTTAAATACATCTTCTTCAACACGTGGTGGAACAAGTCTTTCAACATCTTCCTTCTTTATATTATGTGTATAAAGACATAGTTTTTCTACCTGATTAGAAATAGTCAAAAGATCATTCCCACAGCGATCTAACAACAAAGTAAGTGCATCATCTTCAATAGAGGCATTTCTATGAATGATCGCTTCTCTAGTAGCTTTATAAAGCTGATCAAAGGTCAGTTTTTCCATTTCATACCATTTCGCATGCTTACGTAATGATTTGACTACCTTCTTTCTTTCATCAAAATTACGCTGATCCTGATATATAACAAAGATTGTTGTCGGATTATCATGTTCAATATAATCTAAAAACAGCTTGATATCTTCATCTGTGACAAGCTTCTTTTTAGGCTTCTCTTTTGTAAGAAAGATCGGATTCTTTAAGACAACCATCTTATATTCTGTCAAGAAAGGCTGTGTTAAAGCATCTTCAATGATTTCCTTCATTGGTGTTTCACCTGCATGATAGACCATATAATTCATATCATCACTTGTACATTGATATTTCTTTTTTAAATCCTCTAATCTTTGTGCAAGTAATAGTTTTTCTTCTCCGTATAATACAATATTCATAGTTTTCCATCCTCTTGTCCTATTCTACCATATATTCATGATTAACGGTAAATAAGATGTTCCCCTAAATAAGTGATAATAGAAAAGCTGCCGTCAAGATCAGTACGCAGTATTTTAATCTTTCTTTCTTCTAATCGTTTAATCACAATACGAGCGGGGTGACCATAAAGATTATGTTCTCCTACACCAATCATCGCAATACGTGGATGTACCATTTGAAAGAATGTTACAGAAGAAGAAGAACCACTACCATGATGAGCTACTTTTAAAACATCTATATCTATTTCTCCATATTTCTTATAAAGATCTTCTTCTACATTGCTTGGGATATCACCCGTAAATAAATAATTATAGCCTCCTGTCGTTACTAACATGACTAAAGATTTTTCATTGGTAGAAGGATAAATCACATCACTTTTAAGCATTTTAATTGTAATCAGCTTATTCTTCTCTTCTTCCTGATAGGAGTCAATGATACGCTTGACTTTATATTTCTTCTTTAACGAATCCAAAGCACCATAGTGATCATAATCGTGATGAGATATATAAACTCTATCAATACACGGAACACCTTGAGATTTAAGAAATGGAATAACATTATGACTAGCAATATCATATTCCCTGTTACCCCCTGTATCAATCAAATAATTTCCTTGATTGAAAGGTAGGCGGATCAATGAACAATCCCCCTGCCCTACATCAATAGTAGAAACCTGAGTGTATGGTTTATAGATACTATATATATGAAAGCTGATCATAAGTGCACATAATAGAGACATAGAAAACTGAACACTCTTCTTTTCTTCTAACAATAAGAAAATATAAAATAAGATGACATAATAAAGAATAATAAATGAGAGCGTTGGTTTTTGAAAGATGATTTCTGCATTGAATGAAGTGATAAAGTTCAAGATCATCTGCTGGTAGTTGATCATCATCTTCATAATGAGATCTATTGGAAAAATGAGAGAGAGGAGTGTCACAATATAGAAACAGGATATAAAAGGAGTAAGAAGAACTGTTAAGAAATAAGAAAAGATATTAATGGAGAAGTTAAGTGTAAGGACAATAGGAATACCACCCAAATAAATAAGGAAAGAGCGATATGGGAAATGTTTGGTCATAATGACAAGGAAATAAATAAAGTAAGAGAAGACAAAGGAAATACTAAAAATGATATAAGGATTTTTAATAACATTAAACAAAACAAGTAACGATAGTACATCTAATTGATTGAACTTCTCTTTTACAAGATCATAGATGACAAGCATATAAAAAGCACGATGAAGAGATATATTATAAGGTATAGAAAAGACATAAAAGCCTATGAGTATCTTGATAATGATATCTGCAATATCAACACGTACAAACGTTTTAATAAGACTCAAACATTTATAAAGTAAATGTATATGCATACCTGAAAGAGCAAACATATGGATAAGAGAAAGACTTGTGAGGAGTGAATAGTCTTCTTTAATGGCTTCATCTTTTATGCCTAGAACAAAGAGTTTCTGATAGCTTTTAATAGACTTTGAAGAAGAGAAATGTTTTTCTATTAATTGACAAAAGGAAGGATGGGATGAAACAGAGGTAATATGGGTCATTTTAGCCTTTGCGAGGATATTGTTAGCTTTGAATGAATGATATTCATCATAACCTATCGGATCCTTGCGATGCTTAATTTCAAGAAATCTAAGTTTAACAAGTACTTCATCATTGTATTGAAATGAATGATCTGTATAGGCTTTAATCTTCCCATAATCAGTGTTTAAAATAACATAATTATCTCTTATATCTTTCACCCTCCCAGAAACAATAGAAGGCACTTCTGGTGATATAGATGGTCTAAGTATAATAGGCAATAAAAAAAGAAGACATAACATTCTTCTCCCAAAACGTTTCACTAGATAAATTAAATAAGCAAGTAGAAATATATAAAATAAAGGATGAACAAGATAAGCAACTGACAGCAATAAGACAAATACAGCATAATACACTAAATGATATCTTATAGGCATAAATAATCACGATAGATGAGATATTTCTTCTCACCGATTCCTTGTATATTCATGATGTCTTCTATCGAATAAAAAGGCTGTATCTGTCTATAGTCAATGAACTTCTGTGCTGTTTTCTCTCCCACTCCTTTTAAAGTCATAAAGTCTTCTAAAGTTCCTTTATTAAGCGAAATCATATTTGCTCTTTTTTCTGGTAAGTAAAGACGCATTTCTGCTTGAATACTTCTATTCATATTTAAAGAATCCATGCAGGCATTCTCTTTAACCCCTACTTCCTTTACTAAATCACTCATCGTCATACCTTCTTTTATAGGTACTTCCCCTGTTTGGTTAAAAGCACCTTCTAATGTGATATAGACTTCTGATTTTTGTGTAGAGCTGACTTTTTCAGGCTTTTGATAACTATATATAAATGAGGCAATACTCAAAAGAATCAGCCCAATAATCTTAATTTGACGCATAAAAAAAAGAGAATTGATCTAATTCTCTCTTGTAATATGAAAATGTCTATAAGCAAGATCTGTCGCAATTCTGCCTCTTGAAGTACGTTTGATCAAGCCTTTTTGTAGTAAATAAGGTTCATAGACATCTTCTAATGTCATTCTTTCTTCACCGATACTTGCAGCAAGTGCTTCTAAACCAACTGGCCCACCCTGGAAACGATTGATAATGCCAAGTAAGTATTTATGATCGACATCATCTAGTCCTAGATTATCTACTTTTAAACGGTCCAATGCCTGCATTGTACGGTCTTTTGTAATGATTTCATCACCATAAAACTGTGCAAAGTCTCTTACACGTCTAAAGAGTCTATTCGCAATACGTGGTGTCCCTCTTGAACGTCTGGCAAGTTCCATCTTTGCTTCTTCTTCCATGGTCATACCGTAGACTTTACTTGTACGAGAAATAATATCTCTAAGTTCTTCATCTTTATAATAATCAAGTTTAGCCACAATACCAAAACGGTCACGTAATGGAGCTGAAATATCTCCTGCACGTGTAGTCGCTCCTACTAATGTAAAAGGAGGTAAATCAATACGTACAGAACGTGTTGTCGCATCTTTACCAATCATAACATCCACGCAGAAATCTTCCATTGCTGGATACAGTATTTCTTCTACAACTTTATTCAAACGATGAATTTCATCAATAAAAAGAACATCGCCTGGTTCTAAAGATGTAAGCAAAGCGACAAGATCTCCCGTTTTTTCAATAGAAGGTCCTGTTGTAATCTTGATATGCGTTCCCATTTCATTTGCAATAATCATCGACATAGTCGTTTTACCAAGTCCTGGAGGACCATAGAATAAAACATGATCAAGTGTTTCATCACGCATCTTTGCAGCACCTACAAAAACACGAAGATTTTCTTTTAAATCATGCTGACCGACATATTCATCAAAAGAAGCCGGTCTTAAAGAGCTTTCTTCATCTTCGATATGTTCATTAGTATCTAAAACATCACGATCCATAAGATTCTCCTTTCATTATTGTGTTAATAAGGCTAATGCACGTTTCACATAGCCATTTGTATCTAGATTTTCACTCGATAATACTTTCATAGCTTTTTCTACATCACTCTGTTTATAGCCTAATGCGATTAATACTTCAGTAGCTTCCTCATAATCTGGAGAGCCAAGAGGCTTCATTGCACGTTTATCAAACTTACCATGCAAGTCAAGAATGATCTGCTGTGCCGCCTTAGGTCCAATACCTGGTATC
>ULXZ01019563.1_pt1 | contig 11847 bp, 10 predicted proteins | sample 1961701 | NCBI WGS metagenome assembly ULXZ01 (sample SAMEA4835850, study PRJEB28245) | human gut metagenome | biome: gut microbiome; material: fecal sample | place: Denmark | collected 2008 | reverse complement strand
CATACTTTATTAAGGAAGTGCCTATCATGTGATACAACAATAACTGTATTGTTAAAGTTAATCAAAAATTCCTCAAGCCAGTTAATAGCATCAACATCAAGGTTATTTGTAGGTTCATCCAAAAGAAGTATATCAGGATTACCAAAAAGCGCTTGAGCAAGTAAAACTTTAACTTTTATATTATTTGCAACATCTTTCATAAGCATATAATGAAACTTCTCTTCTATACCAAGATTAGTAAGAAGCGTTGCAGCTTCACTTTCTGCTTCCCAACCATTTAACTCTGCAAAAGTTGCTTCAAGTTCACCAAGTTTAATTCCATCTTCATCAGTAAACTCAGTCTGCATATACATTTTTTCTTTTTCTTTCATAACTTCATAAAGTTTAGAGTTTCCCATTATAACAGTGTCCATTACTGTAAATTCATCATACTCATAATGATTCTGCTTAAGAGTTGCTACTCTTTCACCTTTAGATATTATTATTTCACCATGAGTTGTTTCAAGCTCACCAGAAATAAGCTTTAAAAAAGTAGACTTACCAGCACCATTAGCACCAATTATCCCATAACAATTTCCACTAGTGAACTTTACATTCACATCCTCAAAAAGAGTCTTTTTCCCAAATTTTAATGTAACATTATTTACTTGTATCATATTATCAAATTCCTTTTTTCACTTTTTTCTTTCCTTAGTAGTATATCATTTAAAACTAAAATTTGCTATTTATATTTAATATTCTCTTTTGTTTGCGTAAAGAATATATATATGTTATATTTATTGTAGGTGGTAACTAATGAAAAAGAATAATTTGTTTTTGCTCTTGTTTTTTATATTTTTATTTATTTACGAAGAGTTAATTTTTCATATTTTTGTCTTTAAAAATTTCACAATGAACTTCTTATATGTCATATTATTTTCTATACCAGTTGGAGGAATCTTTTACATTTTATCGAACCTGTTTAAGAACAAATTAAATAGAATTCCAACTTATTTTTTTACAGGATTAACATTATTTTTATTCATAGCAAACTTTATTTATAATAAGGTATATATATCTATAATATCTATTTATTCTCTTTTAAATGGTAATCAGGTTCTAGGATTTTTAAATCATATCTTAAAGATTGCTAAAGAAAACTGGTATGTTTTGGTGCTTATGCTTTTGCCGTTAATCGTGTTAATTGTACTAGATGTACTTAAAAAAGTTAATTATGAAAGGACCAGTCCATTAGCGAAAGTAAGTGTTTTGCTAGGTGTGGTTTTAATCCAATTACTTGCATTAACTGGTATTAAATTTATTGACACTGATGAAATTTATTCTAATTAAAATTTATATTCAAGCATACACTCTCCTCTTCTTACAACAGAAAGGCTTGGACTTGTAACTATGTTTAGGCTTGACTGTCAAAGAACTATATTCGGATTCACTGAAAAAGATATTGAAGTAGAAGTTCCTGATACTGATTCGTTAATTGATAAAAAAGATGAAGAAGAGGAAAAGCCTAAAGAAATAAAATATAACACAAGCAACATTGACTGGGAAAGTTTAATAAATAATGAGCAAGACGAAAAAATAAAGTCAATGCATAAATATTTTAGTGTTCAATCCGCTACAAATCAAAACGATTATACAGGTATGTTTAAAGGTAAAAATTTGATTGTGTTTGTAGCAGAAGCTTTCTCACCTATGGCAATAAATGAAGAACTAACACCAAATCTTTACAAGTTATATAAAGAAGGTTTTCAGTTTGATAATTTCTATACTCCATTATATCCAGTATCTACAGCAGATGGTGAATATATAAGTGATACATCACTGATTCCAAAAGAAGGTGTCTGGAGCATCTACAGAATTAAAGGCAACTATATGCCATTCTCTTATGCAAATGAATTTAAAAATCTTGGCTATACAACACATGCTTATCACAACAATACATATAATTACTATAACCGTGATACATATATAAAAACAATGGGATATGATTCCTACCTAGCATGTAAAAATGGGCTTGAAAAAAGAATAAATTGTAGAGTTTGGCCACAAAGTGACTATCAAATGGTAAACACTACTATTGATGATTATATAAATGATGATCACTTCCTAGCCTACTACATGACAGTAAGTGGGCATTTGCAATATACTCCAAATGATAATATGATGGTATCTTGGAACTGGAGTAAAGTAAAAAATTTGAATTTATCATTACACGCAAAATCATACATAGCATGTAATATTGAGTTTGATAAAGCTATTGGAGAAGTTTTAAAAAGACTTGAAGAAGCTGGAAAACTTGATGATACAGTTATCACAATCAGTGGAGATCATTATCCATATGGATTAACACTAGATGAAGTAAATGAATTATCAAATTATACAAAAGATGAAAACTTTGAAATGCATCACATGAGTTTCTTAGTATGGAACAGTGAAATGAAAGAACCAGTTAAAGTTGATAAATATGCTAGCAGTTTAGATATCTTACCAACTGTATTAAATTTATTTGGTATTGATTACGACTCAAGACTTTTAATGGGAACAGATATTATGTCTGATAGCCTACCTCTTGTAATATATTCAAATAGAAGTTTTATAACTGATAAATGCCGATATAATTCACTTACAAAACAAATGATACCACACGGTGAGAAAAGTTGTACTGATGAAGAAATTAAAAGTTTAAATAATATAATATATAATAAATTTAAATTTTCTAAGTTAATTCTAGAAAATGACTATTACAGAAAACTATATAAAAGTTTAGGGCTAGAAATAAAAGAATAGAAAAAAAGCTTCATAATTGAAGCTCTTTTTATTTTGCTATAAAGTAATTGTTACTATCTCATTTAGAGAATTAACTTTTTTATATTTAATTTTAACTTTATCATTAACTGACATAAATGGTAATATTTCTTCATTTATTTTTATAACTGCTCTATATTTTTCATTATCATTATCCATAATGTAATAATATGTATTACCATCAACAGAGGCCTTCTCTATCTTTTTAATTGTTATTTCTTTTTCTAAATATTCGCTTTCTATGTTGTTATCTAAGTTCATTAAATAATTATCTTTTGCTTTTATTATTCCCAGATTAGACTCTGTAACAACAACTTTTTGATAATTTTGAACATCAATAAAGGCATACATCTTAACAAGTCCTGCATTATCTTTTAATGATATCAAATACGTTGGTCTATTATTTAAATTTATTAAAAGTGGGAACGTTGATTTATATTTCATCTGTTGTACAGCACCTTCTGCACTAGCCATAGCAGAATATTCTTCAGCACCAGGAATCAAATAATAATTAGTTTCTTTTGTTCTCATATTGGTAAGTATAAATCCAAGGTTAGATTCATCACTTGATACAGAAGTTACTCCTGTATATAAATATACGTCATCATCTTGTGCTATATAGTTGTAACCAGCAGTAGTTGCAACAACATTCTTTTGACCAAATATTGAGTTAATAAATCCCCCATTGTAAAGTCCCCAGTCATTAAATTGTTCAATTATTAAATCTGCACTATAAACATGGTCTACCCAAGAAGGTATCTCGCCTACTTTATACTTTTTAGAATTACCTGTTATAGGGTCTAATATTACTACACCAGTGATTTCTTCTTTTAAACCAATACCAGTATATTTTATTGTAGGAACAACCCAGTAAGGATTACCATCATTATCTATTTCAAAGTTTTCTTTCCCAAATATTTCAGTTGGATAGCTAAATCTAAGTTTTCTTTCTAACCTTTCATTAAATAAAGCAGATGGCATATATTTCATACCTTTTTCAAGTCTTACTAAATTAGCCTCCCCTGTAGTAGAGTTAACCATAATATAACCAGCAACTCCGTTTTTTCTATTTGTAAAATACTTAATTATTCCATCATATTCAAGAGGTGTAACACGTACTATCTTGTTATTATAGTTAATTTGTGTATACATGTTAGAAACGTAGAACTGTGATACAAGATCTGTCATTTCACCCATGACTCTATCACCTATTTTACTGGTTGAATCTTTATCTAGAAGTGGAACATGGTCAAAGTCAACTGGTTTAATTTCTTCAATAAACTTTCCTTCTTTTCTAATAGAAAGTCTTGAAGCATAACTTTCTGAGTTAAAAATTGGGGATAAAACAAAGTTGATTATAAATATAAGTGCTACTAAAGAAGGTACTGCAAGAATCATAATTTTAAAACTTTTTGAAAGTTTAATTGTTGTAATTTTTCCATGGTTAGATACAAATCCAACAAAACTAAGAAAGTTCAATAATAAATATATACAGTACATAAATATAGCAAATGTCCAAAACTCTGGTGATGTAATATTTAATGGTGGCAAAAATATATAAAATGATATTGCAGCAATTAAAAGTGTTATTGCTATGTTAATTATAATTTTTTTCTTCATTAAAAACTTCTTCCTCCTCCGCCATGGCTAACACCACTGCTGCCAGAACTAATGCTTGAACCACCAGAAGAACCTCCTCCACCAGAACTGCTTTCAGTATGAATACGTGTTCTAGTAGTATGTGTAGTCAAGAACTGATCAGTAAATGTTCCCTTTACAATTTTTTTCTTGTCCAAGTAACCATCAGCATCCGTTGCAAGTTTAATTTTCTTATATCTACTAATCGTAATAAAAGTAATTGTAAGTGAAAGTACAAGCCCAACTGCTATTGACACAAGCCAATTAACTTTTCTTATTTTAACTACATATGGTTTTCCATTTTCATCAAGTCTAACATCTTCATTAGAACTAGGAATACCACTTGAAGCAAACTCAGAAGATTTATCAATACCTTTGTCAATTGAATCGTAATATCTTTCATCTTTCACATATGAGTAAACAACATCAAGTATGTCATCAATTCTCTCATCATCATACATTATTTGTGCTTCACCAGATGTAGCAAAATATATTTCTCTAGTATCCATATCTATTAAGAAAAGGATACCATCATGGAATTTATTTTTACCAAACATATTGTAATCATAAAAGTCATATGCATAATCTTTTGCACTAGCTTTGTTATTGTCAGTAGTAGTAACTACTACTAAATCCATATTATGTTTATTTATATATTCTGTTATCTTATTGTAAAGTAAAACTTCCTCTTCATCAGTAAATAAATCAGCAAAATCATAAACTTTTTCTTTTTCATCAACCTTAGGAGTTTTAAGAATTATGTCTTTTCTATAGGGAGTTATTTCTATGCTTTCCCATATTCCAAGATGTTCATTTTCATTTCGTTCATAAGTTGTAACAGAAGCATTTGAAATTATTGGTGAAAAAAGTGTCAAAATCGTTATTAAAATACCTAAAAATCTCTTTTTCATATTATACTCTCCTTAACAAAAGTAAGTTATCAATGCTGTAATAGCAGTAATAATCACAAACAATATTATAAAGTATATAAAAGCTTTCTTCTTAGAGTAAGGAATATCTCCTATCATTTTTCCTGTTTCTCCATTCATGGCAAATGTATAAAACTTTTCATTATATTTAATATTAACCATCCATACTGGAAGTAAAACATATTCAGCATCCTCTTCATTTGTAGTACAGTTACGACTGCTTTCTATAAATGATGTGTAATGAATTGTAGAACGAAGTTCATCTTGGCAAGTAGTCTTGGCTCTTTCTAAAGATATTTTCATAGCTTCATCTTTTTCTACATCAAATTTCTCTGCCAAAAATCCTGATAAGTAAGATGCATTAAAAGGCACTAATTGTGTATAATCAAATGGCTCTATTGAGTTCATAATGGCATCATTAAATCTAACAGAACCATCAGTAGGAACGTTTATAAAAGGATATTCTGCATTTCTTTCTACCCTATATGTATCTGTTTTTGTGTACATATAATCGCCACTGCTCCATGAAGTAACATTTTTAGCAGTACCTTCCATATTTCCACTTATTTTACAAGAATAAAGCCAGAAAGGAATATATATACCAGTTAATTCTTCAATATTCTTAGGAAGTGTAAATTCCTTTGGCATTAAGAACTTTCCTTTTCCAACCTTTTTAAAAGCCTCAACAGCATCATCCTTTGTTTTAGCAAATGGAATTATTCTAGATGGAGAAAATTTATTAGATAATCTACTTTTAAGTATTGCTGTATTCTTACAATAAACACAAAATGTAGCCGCTGTATTTTTATCTGCTACTATCTTAGCACCACAATCTTTGCAGTTATATTCATCAAAATCTGTAGCTTCTTCATTTTCTTTTAAATCCTTTTTAGAAACCTTTACTTCTTCTTTTTCAAATTTTTCTTCATTCTTTTTCAAGTCATTAAGAGTAAATATTCCTCCACAGTATTCACATTTCCACCCTTTGCTTTTAGGATTGTATTTTAAACTAGCATTACAATTTGGACATTTATGGTCAACTGCCTTCATATAAAACACCTCATTTCATTTAACCTTTTTTTCTACCTTTTTTTAATTTAGCAAGCGCATAAGTAAAAGAATTTTTAGGACCTGTTGTAAGTATTCCTTTTCTTGTTTGACCATTACTAGATTTTTTTATTATTCTAGTTAAATAAGAAGAAATAGTATCTCTCACAACTTCTATATTATGAACATCTCCATTTGTATTCTCCTTGATCTCTTCATATAACTTCGTAGGCAAGAATTTAATACGTGAATAAAGTTTTTCTTTATCTATCTTTATAACTTCATTATCTCCTACTTCAAATAAATCTGTCTTATCTCTATACTCTCTATCGAAATGTTCTCTACTTCCACTTGCAAGTTTTTTAATTTTATTAGGATCTTCAGCCTTAAAGTTTTTTCTGCTGTCTCCCATATAAGAAAGTGAACAAATTTTTTCGTATAAATCACTAAGTGTTGGATTCTCTTTATCTAAAAGAAGAAGTGCAACAGTTAAGGCATTTTTCTTATTTATTTCATTTGCTTTCTCTATATCTTCATCTTCTATGGCAGTAAACATTTCTTTTTGAAATCTACCTGCTATATAAAATGTTTTCCATTCAAGTAAATCTTCTAAAACATCTCTTTTTTCTATAACACCCATCTTGTAAGTATCTATACCATAGTCAATATTTGTGGTGTAACATATACCTGCATGTTTTCTAAGTCCCTTTTCTTTGGCATTTTTAAAATAAATTCTAGGGATTAAATCATACATATAAGGATTCTTTTGCAAGTTTTCCATATAAAATTTCTTTATGTCATCAACGATTACTATCAAATCAACTTGTTTTTTTTCATTTTCACTATAACCAGCCTGATAAGCAATACTTGAACCATATGCTTTAACGGACACAACTGGTGGAAGTGTTTTCAAAAAAACTAATATTCTATCTCTTATATTATCTTTTTTCATAATTTACTAATTTACTCCTTGTTATCACTGTAATCAAAATCATTGATTAACCATTTATCATTTTCTTTGACAATTTCCATTGTTTTTGTAATTACATAATAATTTATTTCATCTGCAAGTACTTCACTATTAGAAAATGTTACTTGAACAATTATTTTATTATTATCAAATTCAATACTATCTATAGATATTTTACTTTTTATATAACTATTACTTTGTGGTATAGAAGTTAAAAAATATGTAACGTTATCAATTTTAGATACATACTTTTTATTTTCAAAAGTCATACCTTCAAGTTGAGAAATTCCATTACTAGTAAATATATTTTTAACAACAGATTCATAGTCATCAACTTGGTATAAATTTACATCATCTTTTGTTACTTGTAATGTTTTAAAAATTACTGCTGGATTTTCATAGACTTTGATTACGTCGTTTATGAGTTCTTTTGCAACATTATTTGCTTCGTCCTTTGTCATTTCATGTTCTTTAACAACAACATTATTACTTCTTCCCTTTATATAAAGAAAACTACCTAAAGATAACAAAACCACCCCGAGTATTATGTATATCAAAGATTTTTTCATACATTCCTCCTAAAGTAATTATATTATATAATAAGTTTTTTTTAAACCTCAAATTCCATTATTTTGATTTTCCATCTATATGAAGTCAAAAGTTCATTTACGAAAATAGACTTATTGAATCTATTAGTAAAAATATAAACATAATTTCTAGTTCTAGTAAGTGCAACATAAAAAAGTCTTCTCTCTTCTCCATATAAAACATTTTCCTTCTTTTTTGTACACAAATAGTTAAGTAAATCGTTTTCCTCAATCTTATTTGGAAATCCCAGATAGTCATCAACTACATTTAAAATAACAACATTTTCACCTTCTAAACCTTTTGAAGAATGAACTGTTAAAAAAGTAATATTTTTACTTTCATTTTTTGTATATATTATTTTATTATTATCTAAAGTAAAGTTATCATTGTCTATAAGTAAAAGAACATCTTTATTATTTCTTCCAAGCACTAATATATCATTATGTTTTTCTAGAATATGTATAAAATCACTTATTATGTTTTTAGAAAATACAATGATTATTGAATTTTTAAGTCTTCTAAAAGAGTGCAAACTTTTCCTCATCTGTCTTTTATTCTTCATAACAAAACGCGAAGATACATTAACAACATCACTTGGACATCTATAAGTATTTTTTAATTTTATAATTTTTGAGTTTAGGAAATTTTTCTTAAAATTAAAAAAAATGTTTAAATCACAGCCTGTAAATGAATATATCGACTGAAAATCATCTCCTACTGCAGTTAAATATAAATTAAATTTATCATAAAGTTTTTTTATAAGCAAATATTTTGAAAAAGATGTATCTTGATACTCATCAATAATTACATATTTATATTTAAAATATTTAAGTTTATCAATTTTCTTTATAGCAAGGTTAATAATATCATTAAAATCTATTTTATTGTTACAAAAAAGTTCTTCTTCATATAATGCATATATTTTAAAAATAACAATTAAAAGTATTTTCTTATCTTTATCTTTTTCTTTCTTAATAATATTTAAAAAATATTGTTTATCATAATTATAGGATTTAAACAAATTTATAAAGGAAACAATAACACTCTCAAAGTTAGTTAAAAATGTCTTTTTATTAAGTTCTTCATCTTTTATATAAAAATCCAATAAGTCTTTCGTTTTATCATAATTTATAAAAGAATAAAAATATTCTTCTGTTATATATTTTAAAAGATTATCATTTGCAATTTCTTTTTTTTGATTCAATATATCAAGGGACAATTTATGAAATGTTTTAACATCTACATCAGCAATATTATTTTTATTTAATGACTCTTTTAAAGAATTTACACTTTCATTAGTAAAGGATATGCATAATATTTTATCTGGTTTTATACCATTTTCAATTAAATAATTAACTCTTGCTACTATCGTAAGTGTTTTACCACTTCCTGCTCCTGCAACAATCAAGAGGGCTCTATTTATACATTTAACTGCCTTTGTCTGTTCTTTATCTAATGTATACTTACCAAAAGTATACTTATCCTTTTTAAAAATATTAAACATAATAATATTATATAAAAAGCATTTACAAATTCCTTAAATCATTACTTTATTATTTTTAATTATTACTTCTATATATATTAGAAGTCCTATCAAAACCATTTATATAATACTCTGGAATTTTTCCATTAACTACATATATAGAAAGTGGTATTTGATTTTCTATTTCAACTTTTTCAGTAATAAATGGCATTGTTATTTGTTCAGTTGCTTTAATGTTAATATATATTGAAATAAGAGCATTATTAAGACCATATTCTTCTACTTTTGTAGAAATGCATGATTCAAATTCCCCAGTAAGAGAAATTTTAACAGGAATTCTTGGTCCCAAGTTTGCAAATAAATAATTATTTGACACTATACCAGAGGGAATCATTATTACAATTCCATCTTTTGTAAAATTTTTCTTATCATTAACAACAATATTTTCTCTAATATTTATTTTTGACAAATCACCATATTCTAAATTATTAAACATATCATAAACATTTTCTGTAACAGCATCTAAAAATTTATTTACCTCACTAGAATTATATACTATTGTCTTGATATCATCATTACTTCCATATATAATTTCATAAAGTTTATTATTATCTACATGATAACTTTTTGAATTATACGCAGTTGTTACAATTTGTTTTGTTACTTTTGTTGCTATCATATAGGAATAATCTTTTATACGTTCTTGAGTAGCATTGTTTATAAAAAAAAGATTTAATATTGTTAAAGCAATAATCACTAAATTGATAATCAAAAATTTATTTATTTTCACTATACCACTCCAGTAAATTATATGAAAAAAAGCTATCAATTTGATAGCTTTTAAAGTATACCCATTTGTTTAAGTACAAAATATCCAAGTACAGCAAGTAATAAAAGTAAAATAAAGCTTATAAATACTATTTTAAATGTACTATGACTATTCTTTAAGTCTTCATCATATTCATCAAGTTCATCACTAGAATCAGTATCACTCTCTGAAGCTGTACTTACTAAATCTTCTTTTGAAAGTTCCATAGAACCAGTATAGAAAGTATTCTCTTCTTCCTTCTCTTTTTCCTCTTCACTTTCTCCTTCTGCTTCTTTCTCATCATAAAGTTTGTTTATATCTTCTTGTGAAAGTTGCTTTTCAAGCTTAATGTCAATAGTAGTAGCAAGTAAATCACTTAAAAGTTCTTTCTCTTCTTCATCTTTGATATCATCAGCTAAAGTTTTAGAAGTAATTGTATCAATAAGTTCTTTAAGTTCCTCACTATCTTCTTCAGTAGGTTCTTTTTTGTATAAATACTTTTTATTTAATGAAGACAAAACATTATAATCATCATCTTGTATATTTCTTCTTTTCTCAAGAATGTCATCATCTTCCTTACGATTCCTCTTAGCTTCCTCCAAAACTTTATTTATATCAAACTCCTTAGGTTTAAATACTTTAGGAGTAATTTCTTTTATTTCTTCTTTTGGTTCGCCAATTAAGTCTTTATATTCTTTTATTTTTTGATAATTTTCTCTATTAGGTTTTTTCATATCTATGGTAGACAAATCAATACTTGCATCATCATCATTTACAGAAATTTCTTCATATCCAATTTTACTGTTAATTTCATCATATAATACTCTATTTTTATCTACTCTAGATTTTTTCGGTGCATTAGAATTATCGCTGTATCTCTCACTACGTCTTTCCACAATGCCTCACCTCTTTCAATTTTAATTTTACCATATATTTTTTTTTATTAAAATAATTCTATTACAATAATTGTAAAACAAGTGTAAATATTTTGTTGTAAACAGTGTAATATTATTATATAATTTACTAAAGAAAGGATGAATTAAATATTATGGAAGTTAAAGTTAATAAAGACGCTTGTATCGGTTGTGGAGCATGTCAAGCAGTATGTCCAGAAGTTTTTGAACTTGACGACGATGGATATGCAAAAACAATAAAAAATGAAATTAAAGATGAAGAAAAAGATGCAGTTATAGAAGCTAGTGAAGGATGCCCAACTAGTGCTATAGAAGTAAAAATAGATCAAGAATAATTCCTGATCTATTTTTCATTTGCAGCAGCATAAAGTTTTTTTACTTCTTTTGGATTAAGTTTTCTGTATTCTCCTGATTTTAAGCCTGTCAAATCTAAAAAGCTAATTCTTTCTCTTTTAAGTTTTAACACTTTGTAACCAACAGATTCAAACATCTTTTTAACTTGATGATTTCTTCCTTCGTGAATAGTAATTTCAACGATAGAAGTATTAGTAGTCTTATCTATCTTTCTTACTTTTACTCTTGCTTTACTAGTTTTTACACCATCTATTACAACACCGTTTTTCAAAATCATTTGAGACTTAGGATCAAGAATTCCTTCGATTTTACAA
>ULXZ01041876.1_pt1 | contig 11864 bp, 9 predicted proteins | sample 1961701 | NCBI WGS metagenome assembly ULXZ01 (sample SAMEA4835850, study PRJEB28245) | human gut metagenome | biome: gut microbiome; material: fecal sample | place: Denmark | collected 2008 | reverse complement strand
GGGCTTGTAGCTCAGTTGGTTAGAGCGTGCGTCTGATAAGCGCAAGGTCGATGGTTCAAGTCCATTCAGGCCCACCATGATGATGGCCAGTTGGTGAAATGGTTAACACACACGCCTTTCACGCGTGCATTCACGGGTTCAAATCCCGTACTGGTCACCAAGTTTAAACGTCAGCCCCATTACCCGTGGGGTTTTATTGTACCATTTTTAATATAAGTGGTATTTTTTTATGTTTTTAAAATAAAAAACAGATACCACAATGTGATATCTGATGTGCCTGTAAAAGGCTAAATGACAATTTAATAAATTGCATATATGCTATACCATATTTTAGGCATATTGTCAAAATATTAAGTACCTTATTTATTTGAAGGTTAGGAATGTATAAAATACACAAATACTTGTAGACTTTATTGAGTATTTTTGGTAAAATTAGGTTAGTGATTTATATGAGAAGTGTTTATATACATATACCATTTTGTTCAAGTATTTGCAGTTACTGTGATTTCTGCAAGTTTTTGCATGACGAAATATGGGCTGATGAGTACTTATCACATTTAGAAAAAGAAATAAATAAGTATTATGATAATGACGAGGTTAGGACAATTTATATAGGTGGTGGAACACCAAGTGTGCTTAGTATGGAGAATTTAAAAAAACTATTTTCTATAATAAAAGTCTTTGATGTTAGTAAGTTAGAAGAGTTTACTTTTGAAATGAATGTAAACGATATTACAGAAGAAAAATTATCTTTCTTAAAAGAAAATGGTGTTAATAGAATAAGTGTAGGGGTAGAGAGTTTTAATAAGATAAATTTAAAATATTTAAATAGAAAACATACAAAACAAGAGATTATTAATAATATTAAGTTAGTAAAAAAGTATTTTGAAAATATAAATGTTGACTTGATGTATGCTCTATCTATAGAAAAGTTTAGTGTACTTAAAAGTGATGTAAAAGAGATACTTAAACTTGGAGTGCCACATATATCAGCATATAGTTTAATATTGGAACCTAATACAGCATTATTTGTAAATAAAGTTAAACCAATAAGTGAAGACTTAGACTATAAGATGTATAAATATATTGAAAAGAAATTTACTAAAAAAGGTTACCATCATTATGAAGTGAGTAATTATAGTATTCCTGGATATGAAAGTGTTCATAATTTAAACTATTGGGATAATAACGAGTATTATGGCTTTGGTTTGGGGGCACATGGGTTTATAAGCGAATTAAGGTATGAAAATACAAGAAGTTTTAATACATATTTAAAAGATAATTTTAGATTTAATGAACTGGTTTTATCTAAAAGAGAAGATATGGAAAATGAAATTATATTAGGTTTTAGAAAACTTGATGGGATAGATATAGTAGAGTTCTTTAATAAGTATCACACTAATATTCAAGATGAGTTTAATATTACACCACTTTTAAAAAATGGATTACTGGTATTAAAAGATAATATGATGTTTATAAGAAAAGATAAAGTTTATGTAATGAATACTATATTGAATGAGATACTTAAATAATAGTGTAAAATAAAGTACTAGATTTAGTAAAATTTGTTCTTATTAAATTGTCTTAAACTGCATACAATGTTAATGGACAACCATAGAGAGTAATACCTAGCTTATGGCTTTAGGTGTATTTGGTAGATAGAACACCGTCTTAGTATTTGTGCGGTGTTTTTTTATGTTAGATTATGTGCCTTATATTAAATTTGCAGCAATATACGACTATTTATTTAACGAAAGTTAAAGAAATTCACTTGACTTTTATTATTCATGAATGTAAACTTAATTATGGTGATATAATGAAAGAAATAGTAAAGTGTTTGTCAAAATATAAATGGGCTATACTAGCAGTAATTGGCCTGTTAATAACGCAAGCATACTGTAATTTAGCACTTCCAACATACACAAGTAATATTGTTAATGTTGGTATAGAACAGAGTGGTATAACAAGTGTTGTACCTATAAAATTAAAAGAAAGTACATTTAATAGTTTACTTGAAAACTCAGGGTATTCAAGTGTTATTAAATCTAGCTATGAATGCATTAGTGGAGTGTGTACTAAAGTTAATGATAACTTAAGTGAAAGTGATGTCACACCTTCTTTAGAAAAAATCTATAATACAACTACTAGAAGTGAAATAATTAATAACTTAAAAAATGAATATAAACTTTTGGGAGAAGATATTGATAGTATGTCTATGTCGTATATTAAAACTACTGGAATTAAAATGATTATAGTTGCAATACTTGCGATGGGAATAACTATATTAAGTGTATATGTTTCTAGTAAAGTAAGTACTTTATTTAGTAGGGATTTAAGAAAGAAAGTTGTAGAAAAAATTATATCTTTAGAAACTGCAGACTTAAACAACTTTAGTAGCGCATCTTTAATAACTAGATGTACAAATGATATAACTCAAATAAGTAGTGTAGTTACAATGATTTTAAGTATAGTTTTATTTGCGCCTATATTAGGAATTGGAGCGATTACTAAAGTTATAAATAGTCCAATATCTTGGATAATAGTTTTATCAGTAAGTTTAGTACTTTTATTAATATTTATATCATTTATGTTAGTATCTCCTAAATTTAAAAAGTTTCAGGAATTACTTGATAAAGTAAATTTAGTAAGTAGAGAAAGTTTAACTGGACTTCTTGTTATAAGAGCATTTGCAAATAAAAAGTTTGAAGAAGATAAGTTTGATAAAGCTAATACAGAACTTACTAACAATGGCTTATACATAGATATAGTATGGAGTTTATCGTTACCTACACTAACATTTATTATGAACGCTGTAGCTATTCTAATAATATGGGTAGGAGCATATAAAGTTTCAAGTTTTTCAATGCAAGTTGGAGATTTAATCGCATTTATTACATATACTATGCAAATAATTAGTTCATTTTTAATGATGTCTATGTCTCTAATTATGATACCAAGAAGCTTTGTAAGTGTAAGAAGAATTAATGAGATATTTAAAACTAATAGTACTATTGTAGATAAAGAAAAGACTAAAAAGATAACTGAAGTTGATACTTTAGAATTTAAAGATGTATACTTTAGATATAATAATGCAACGGAAGATGTGTTAAGAGATATTAATTTTACTGCTAAAAAAGGTACAACTACTGCATTTATTGGTAGTACAGGAAGTGGCAAGTCTACATTAATTAACTTAATACCAAGATTATTTGAAGTAACTAGTGGAAGTATTTTAATAAATGATGTTAATATTAAAGATGTAAAAGTAAGTGATTTGAGAAGTCATATTGGGTATGTTCCACAGAAGGGAAAATTATTTAAAGGTACAATAATGAGTAACTTAACATTTGCTCAGAAAAAGAAAGATGTTAAATTAATAGAAAAGGCTTGTAATATAAGTGAAGCTATGGAGATAGTTAATGAAAATGAAAAGTTATTTGATAGAGAGATAAGTGAAGGTGGGTCTAATGTAAGTGGTGGTCAAAAGCAGAGATTATCTATTGCAAGAGCTTTAGCAAAAGATCCGGATATTCTTATATTTGATGACTCTTTTAGCGTTCTTGACTTTAATACAGATAAAAAAGTAAGAGAAAATTTAAAAAGTATATCTAAAGATAAAATGATATTTGTAGTTGCACAGAGAATTAGTAGTGTAATTAATGCAGATAATATAATAGTGTTAAATAATGGAGAAATAGTAGCAATGGGTAAACATGAAGAGCTAATTAATACTTGTCCAATATATAAAGAAATTAAAATTAGTCAGCTAGGAGGTGAAGAAGAGTGAAAGATAAACCAAAGGATTTTACTACTTCTTTAAAGAGGCTTATATCTTCACTTAAACCTTATAAAGCTAAAATTATGGTAGTCTTTATGTTTAGTATTTTGTCTACACTTTTTACAATAGTTGGGCCTAAAGTTTTAGGAAATGCTACAACTGAATTATATAATGGTGTGATTGCTAAACTAAATAATACTGGAAGTATAAACTTTAATAAGCTTCATACAATATTAGTAACTTTATTAATTTTGTATATAATAAGTGCGATATTTAACTATGTTCAAGGTGTAGTTGTATCTAAAATCAGTGCTAAATACACGATGGACTTAAGAAGAAAAGTAAATAGAAAGATGGAAAGGCTTCCTTTAAAATATTTTGATAAGAAAAGCCACGGAGAAGTATTGTCTTTAATTACTAATGATATTGATAAGATTAGTCAAAATTTAAGTAATGCTTTAACTGAAACAGTTACTTGTATAGTCGCTTTATTAGGTATGCTTATAATGATGTTTAGTATAAATGTTACAATGACTTTGGCTATAATTATAATACTTCCAATATGTATGATGTTAACTATAAAAATAGCAAGTAAGGGGCAAAAGTATTTTACTTATCGTCAAGAAGGACTTGCTAAAGTTGATACAAAAGTAGAAGAAATGTTAAGAAATCATAATATTATTAAGGTGTTTAATTCTGAAGACAAAATATTAAAAGATTTTAATAAAGAAAATGATAGTCTCGCTGATAATACATGGAAGAGTACCTTTATTGGTGGAATAATGCATCCAATTATGATGCTTATAGGAAACTTAAGTTACGTTGTTATTGCATTTTTAGGTGGGTTATTTGTAATACAAGGAAAGATTACAGTAGGAAATATTCAATCATTTATAACATATGCTAAAAACTTTACTAATCCAATAGGAAATTTAGCAAGTATTATGACTGAGTTAGAAAGCATGATTGCTGCTAGTGAAAGAGTGGAAGATTATCTTTTAGAAGAAGAAGAGAAAAAGTTAGAAAACCCTGTACTTTTAGAAAATGTTAAAGGTAATATTACGTTTGACCATGTAAAGTTTGGATATGATGAAAATAAACCTATTATAAAAGACTTTAGTGCATATGTAGAAAAAGGTAAAAAAATTGCAATAGTTGGGCCTACTGGAAGTGGGAAAACTACATTAGTTAAGTTACTTATGAGATTTTATGATGTTAATTCAGGTAGTATTTTGATAGATAATATTAATATACAAGATGTTGATAGAAATGAGCTAAGAAAGAACATTGGAATGGTTCTTCAGGATACTTGGCTTTATAGTGATACTATTATGGAAAATATTAGGTATGGAAAACTAGATGCTACGGATGACGAGGTTATAGAGGCCTCAAAAGAAGCTCAGGTGCATCACTTTATTCAAACGTTACCTAATAGTTATAATATGCAAATAAATGAAGAAACAAGTAATATTAGTGAAGGACAAAAGCAACTTTTGACAATTGCAAGAGCTATTTTAAGAGACCCTAAGGTGCTAATACTAGATGAAGCAACCAGTAGCGTTGATACAAGAACTGAAGAGTTAATTCAAAAAGCTATGGACTCTTTAATGAAAGGTAGAACATCATTTATTATAGCGCATAGACTTTCTACAATTAAAAATGCAGACCTTATATTAGTCTTAAAAGATGGGGATATTATTGAACAGGGAACTCATGAAGAACTAATTAGTATGCATGGACTATATAATTCGTTATATTATAGTCAGTTTGAAAGTGAATAGACATCGTTTAATTACGATGTTTTTGTATTTATTTTAGTACAAAAGATTGACAAAACTAAAAGTTTTTGGTATACTTATATCGTACTTATGGGGCTGTTTTGATTCGACAGAGTATTCGTAGGTATGGGTACAAGTAGTAGGCGTACTTAAAACGCAACAATAAAATAATCGGAAACGATATTGATAATTTTGCACCTAATTTTGCCTAATTAGGTAGAAGGTGCGTTTAGCTTACTCTTTGTTCACGAGAGTAATGTCTAGACTCATAAAAGTGAACTATATTATGAATTGTTTAGGTTTCATAAAGAATTCTCACTAAACTTAGGCTAGTATTGGATCGTTGGCTCTCCTAAATATTAGCTAAAATATAAACCAACTAAACTTGTAAGAATGCCTGTATACTTGATGCTTTGGACACGAAGTCGCTCTTCGTCAGCTCCACCAATAATAAAAAAATAAATTAGTTATATATTTTAATGGGGGTAAATATGAAAAATTCAGAAGATACAATGTTATTTTTAGAGTATATGAAAGCGTGTGGGTTTAATATAGAAGATTATAGTTCAATATTAGAGATATTAAGTAATGTAACACTTAGTATGTCTAAATATTTAAGAGGGTATGATACATACATTTTAAATAGTGGTGTAAATTATAAAGATTTAAGAAGCTTTAACTTAAAAGGCGCTAATGGATATATTAAAGATAAAGAAATATATATTCCTAGTACAGTTGAAAATGATAAGTATTTTAATAGAAAAAATAAGTATTATTATGAGCATCCTTTAATAGATGGATTTGACGTTTTAATTGGATGTGGTTTATCAAATGAAGTATTTGAACTTCCAAAGAAACCTTTGTTTATTGGTGCATGTGTAGATACTAATGACGAAAACAAAGAGCATATTCTTAAGTTATATCGTGAGTTAGCTAACGAAATGGGCTATGTTTACTTTCAAGATAAAGCAAGTATTTTAAATAAAGAAATGTGTTTAGTTAGACATATAAAATAATAGTTTTACATATAATTAGTATACACTTTCATGTGTTTACATAGATTAAAGAAGACTTTTTGTTAAAGTCTTCTTTTCAAATACTTAAAAATGTAGTATACTTAAATGGGTGAAGTTATGACAGAGTTTAGAAATTTAGAAGAATTATATAATAGAATTAAACCGGCTTTATATTCTAAAGTAGAAGAACTAAAAAGAAATCATATATCTTATATTAAAGAAGAAGATATATGGAATTATTTAAGTAGTACTGTATGGAAAAAAAAGAGTGACTTAACATTAAGTGAAATGGTTAGTGATATTATGGATTTGAAGTTAGAGAGTATTAAGGGGTATGTGTTTGATATATTAAGAAAGAGAGATATTGAGATATCTAAAGAGGAAGGAAATTTGTTATGAAGAAAAAGACTTATAAAATAGGTGAATGTTTACTTATTACTTTAATAATATTTTTAGTAAGTGTATTTTTAACTTTTACATTTAGTAAGAAAATTAATTATGGATTAGATTTAAAAGGGGGGTTTGAAGTATTATACTTGGTAGAAAGTTTGGATGGAAAAGATGTTACTGATTCTGATATTAAGGCTACTTATAAGTCAATTGGTAAAAGAATAGATACTCTTGGAGTAAGTGAGCCTGAAATAGTTATTGAAGGGAATAAAATAAGAGTAAAACTTCCTGGAGTAAAAGATGAAAGTGAAGCAAGAGATAGACTTACTACACCTGCAGTGTTAACATTTAGGAATACTTCTAATGAGGAATTGATGTCTAGTAGTGTGCTTGCTACTCCTGGAGCTAGTTTAGATTATGACAATAAAACAGGTAAACCAGTTGTAGCATTATCTATTAAAGACAAAGATACTTTTTATAGAGTTACTAAAAGTGTTTCAGAAAGTACTGATCAAATGATAACTATTTGGCTTGACTATAAAGAAGGAGATGAGTATAGTAATACTAAATGTGGGGAAAGTGGAAGTAACTGTATTTCTGCTGCTACTGTAAAAGAAGCATTTTCTAGTAATGTAGTTATACAAGGAAACTTTTCCGAAGAAGAAGCAAGTTTATTAGTAGACTTAATAAATTCAGGTAGTTTGCCAACTAAGTTAACTGAAATAAGCACTAAAACAGTAGATGCGTCATACGGGTCAAACACTTTAGCATTAATTGCTAAGGCTGGAATTATTACATTTATTATAATTGCTTTAATTATGGTGTTCTTCTATAGATTATCAGGTTTAATTAGTGTAATTAGTTTAGCTTTATATATTTCATTAGTGTTCTTATTCTATAATTTAATAGACGGAGTATTAACTTTAACAGGAATCGCGGCTTTAATACTTGGTATAGGAATGGCTGTTGACTCTAGTATTATAACTTTAGAGAAAATTAAAGAAGAGGTAGCAAATGGTAAGAGTTTAAAAAATGCATATGTTGATGGAAATAAAAGAAGTTTAGTGTCTTTAATAGACGCAAACCTTACAACATTTATTGCAGCTTTAGTATTATTTATATTTGGTGAATCTAGTGTTAAAGGTTTTGCAACAATGCTTATGTTAACTATTATAGTGACTTCTATATCTATGGTTGGAGTTAATAGATTTGTGTTGTCATTCTTTATAAATACAGGTAAGTTTGATGATAATATTAACTTATTCTTAGGAAAATGTAAGAAAAGTAAAGTTAGAAACATAACTAAGTATGCAAAATACAATATTGCAGTTGTTTGTCTAGTTATAATTATAGGTGTAGTAATGCTACTTACTAAGGGTATAAAATTGGGTGTAGACTTTAAAGGAGGAAGTGCAATTACTATAAAATCTTCTGAAAATATAGATATAACAGAAGTAAAAGACATACTTAAAGATTATACTATTAATGAAGAAGATAAACTAAATGATAAAGAATATTTTATAAAAATAGATGAGAGTTTAAATAGCGAAGAGATAAAGTCTATTAAAGAAAATATGCTTGCAAAAGATATTGATACTGATATATCTAGTATTAGTAATGTTGTTAAAAAAGATTTAACTAAAAATGCAATAAAGAGTTTAATTTATGCAAGTATTGCTATTCTAATATATATAGCAGTAAGATTTACTTATAATTTTGGTGTGTCTAGTATTATAGCTATTTTAAGTGATGTACTAGTTACAATAAGCTTGTTTATAATATTTAGAATAGAAATAAACTTTATATTTGTAGCAGGTATACTAACAATTATAGGTTATTCAATTAATAATACAATAATAGTATTTGATATGATTAGAGATAGTTTAAGTAAAGTTAAAAAAATAAATGAAGAAACTATAAAAGAAGTAGTTAACTATAGTGCAAGTGTAACACTAAGAAGAAATGTTTTAACTAGTATAACAACACTTTCAGCAATTATAGTATTACTTTTAATGAATTCAACAGGTGTTAAGGAGTTTAATTTGACTATCTTATTTGGTTTGACATTTGGTACATTTAGTAGTTTATTTATCGCACCATTTGTATGGGAAAAACTAGAAATACATAGAATTAAGCATCCTAAAATTAATAAAGAAGATAAAGAGCCTGAAGAATTAATAATTAAAGGAATAAATGGATAATGGAAACAAAAGAAAAAGATTATGAAAAATTAAAGAGTATTTTATCAAGTTATATGGATAGTAAGTCTTTAGTGATAATTGATGAATACTATAACTATGCACTTAAGATATATGAAGGGATGACTAGACTTACTAAAGAAGAATATATTTGTCATGCAATAAGAGTTTCTACTATAATACCATGCTTAAGATGGATACAACTACAATAGGATGTGCTCTTATACATGAGGGGATTACCTTAGAGAAAGTTACACCTGAAGAAATAACTGATTATTTTGGGGTAGATGTGTTAACTATATTAAACTCAATTAGTAAGTTAAGTCATCTAAAGAGAACTTTTAAGGGAAATGATACTGATAAATATAGAAGAATAGTAGTAGGACTTAGTGAAAACCCAATTAGTTTGTTTATTAAACTAGCTGATAGGTTAGACAATTTAAGAACAATGTATGTTCATCCAAAGGAGCATATACTTGACGTGGTTGACGAAACAGAAAAAATATACATCCCAATAGCGCATAGGCTTGGTATTAAAACAATGAAGAGTGAACTAGAAGACTTGTGTTTAAGATATAGTTATCCAGAGTTATATAACGAAGTACTAGAAAAAATTGATGCTAGTAAAGAAGAGTTAGAAAAGTCTTTATATAAAATGAGAGATGAGATAATAAATATTTTAAACGAGCATGAAATTAAGTATGAAATTACTTATAGAGTTAAGTCTGTAAGAGGTATATTTAATAAATTAAAGGCTGGTAAAAAGTGGGAAGAAATATATGACTTACTAGGTTTAAGAGTACTTGTAGAGAAAACAGAAGAATGTTATTTGGTAGTAGGACTAATTCATTCAAAGTTTAGGCCTATACCTAAGAGATTTAAAGATTATATAGCTAATCCTAAAAATAATATGTATCAAAGTTTACATACCACTGTATTTGGGGTGGATGGTAATATCTTTGAAGTACAGATACGTACTTATGAAATGAATGAAGTCGCTGAACATGGTGTAGCTTCACACTGGAGTTATAAAGAGCATACTGATGGTTCTAAGAAAAATGAGCTAGAAATGAAATTAGCGCAGTTTAGAACTTTAATAGAAGTAAATGATATGGAAGATAATAGTGAGTTTTTTAAAGATTTAAATAACTCTATAACAAAAGAATTTATCTATATATTTACCCCTAAAGGAGATATAATAGAACTACCTGTAGACTCAACACCAATAGATTTTGCATACAAAATACATAGTGAAGTAGGTAATACAACAATTGGAGCTTTAGTTAATGGAAAACAAGTGAGTTTAGACTATAAACTACAAGATGGGGATATAGTTGATTTAAGACGTGAAAAAGGGCATACCCCTTCAAAAGCATGGCTAAAGTTTGTTAAAACAGAAAGTGCTAAATCTAGAATTAGAAGTTATTTCTATAAAAAAGAAAAAGATAAATCTATAGAAACTGGTAATGCTTTATTAAAAGAAGAGTTAAAGAAAAAACATATAAATGCAAATGAGGTATTAACTGAAGAAAATATTACTAAATTATGTGAAGAATTATCATGTGATAATTTTGACGAAGTATGTTTAGGTATATCTAGTTTAAAATATACCCCAATAGTGGTAGTTAATAAACTTAATGATATAGTTAACCCTAAGAAAGACGATACAATTGAGAAGTTACTTGAAAATGACGTTGTAGTAAAAGACACTCCAAATGGTAAAATATTAATTGCAGGATACGGAGATATTTTGACTAACTTAGCAAATTGTTGTAATCCAGTTTTGGGTGATGAGATAGTTGGATATATTACTAAGGGTAATGGTGTTACAATACATAGAAAAGACTGTAAAATGATAGACGCAAATGGAGAAAGAATTATTAATGCTGAGTGGAATGATAAAGTAATGGATAAATATATTACAAATATAATAGTATATATTGACCCATCAAATGAGCATTTAGTTGATATAATAAGTGTTGCTACAAAAAGTGATGTGTTAGTTACTTCTATAAATAATAAGGGTAACAATAAAGTAGACGATATATATGAGCTTGTTTGCAAAGTTAAGAATAAAGAAAGTTTAGATAAGTTCATGAATGATTTAAGAGGACTTAAATTTGTAAGTAAGGTGGAAAGATAATGAAAGTAGTAGTGCAAAGAAGTAAGAATAGTAAAGTTACAATTGATGGAAAAGTAAACGGAAGTATTGAACATGGTTTTGTGCTTTTATCTAGCTTTACTGATACAGATACATTAGAAATAGTTGACAAAATGATAGATAAAATATTAAATCTAAGAATATTTGAAGACGAGAATGAGAAAATGAATTTAAGCTTGTTAGATGTTAAAGGATCTATTTTAAATATTAGCCAGTTTACTTTATATGCTGACTGTAGTAAAGGAAGACGTCCAAGTTTTGTTAATGCAATGAAACCAGATGAGGCAACTAAGTTATATGACTACATGAATGAAAAGTTAAAAAGTCTAGTTCATACTGAAACTGGAATATTTGGTGCAGATATGAAAGTAGAAATATATAATGATGGACCTGTTACAATTATATTAGATTCAAAAGAATTGTTTTAAAAGTACTTGAAAAATAGTACTTTTTTTGATAAGATAATCTTGTAATAAAGATAGGAAGTGAAGTACATGAAAATTAGCTCTTTAGTACAAAATAAAGTACAAATGGGGGGGGGGG
>ULXZ01040297.1_pt1 | contig 11886 bp, 8 predicted proteins | sample 1961701 | NCBI WGS metagenome assembly ULXZ01 (sample SAMEA4835850, study PRJEB28245) | human gut metagenome | biome: gut microbiome; material: fecal sample | place: Denmark | collected 2008 | reverse complement strand
AAGGCAAAAGAAAAGACTGCAACTGCAAAGCGTCTTTTAAGCATGGGATTATCTGTAGGGGATATTGCTAAGGCTACTTCACTTTCCATTGAGCAGGTTGAAGCAATTAAGGCGGAATGAATTTGACAAAGATTTTTTCTTACAGTAAAGGCGTTCTCCCGCAGGGGAGAACGCCTTTTTACATTGTAACGAAAGCAGTTAAGCTGTTATGGTATATGTTTTATAGATTACCTGCGGAGCTGACATCTACCACTTTTCCGGAATTCGGGGGAAGTCGGCAATCGTCAGCATACAGCAGCTGCCGGTGGCCAGCAGTGTATCTGCATCAGTATCATATACATGAATCTGCATAGTAATCAAACGGTCATTATGCGAAACAACCTCAGCCTGTGCCTCTACCATTGCACCGGAAGGAGCGCCCTTGATGAAATCTACGGTCATCGATACCGTAACCACGCGCTTGCCCATAGCGGCGCAGGCGATGCCGGTGGCATTATCCACCAGTGTTGTAAGCAAGCCTCCGTGCAGCTTGCCGTTGAGGTTTGTGTGGATGGCAGGGTCGATGCGCAGGCCTACTGCAGCTTTGCCGCAGCTGATGCTGTGAACCTTTATGCCGCAGTGCTGCATAAAAGCGTTATGCGTGTAGATATCTTTTACGCTTCGGATAATTTCTTCCGGTTGCATAAATCATTCCTCCTTTAGACAGGCGTCCAAAGCTTGGGCAACGTCACTGCATTGCTCAAGGCTTGCTACCCAATTTTGTAAACGTAATGCTTTAGCTTCACCGTAGACAGGTACGGCAAGGCTCATAAATTTAGCACAGAGCTCCGCCCAGGTCAGAGGATTTTCCGGATCTCCCTTAGGATAATCAACCTGCATTGTCAGTGTTTGTCCGTTTTGCAGCTGGATTTCTACTCTGGAAGCCAATTTGGAAGCATCTGCCGCATGAAGCTGTTCCATAGCCTCATCGCGGATAACCTCGATGCGCTGCATTAAATCCGTAAGCTCTTTGTTATGGATACATTCCTCACTGAACTGCGCAATGCCTACTTCGCCGAACTTCAGCATGGCAGCGGAGCAATATTGAATACTGAATTTGCCGCCGTAGGGAGTTTGCGGCTGCGGATTATTGATCAGATAGTTCGTAATATCGTTGACGTAAAGCTTAATTTTAGCGATGTCCTCAGGCTGCAGAGAATGAGCCTTGCGCAGCTCCTGAATGGCGTAAAGAGCGGCGTGAGCATGCTTGCAGCAGGCGTAGGGCTTGAAGGAGTTGATGTCGATTTTCAGCTTGTCGGTGCTCATGCTTTCGGTAAGCTTTTCCAGATGTGGTTCTTTGACCATGGCACGGCAGAAGCCCTTTTCGCCTTCTAAAATTTCGCTGGCGGCAGTAAAGCCCTTTTGCGACAGATAAGCGCTGAGAACACCGCTGTAGGAAGCCTTGCCTGTGTGCAGCGGCTTGCTCATGGCACCCTCTTTTAAAAACTCCCACAGGCCTGCTGCCTGTGTACCGGCGCTGCCGTAGCACATCAGTGTCTGCTGTGCGTCAAGACCGAGGGCGTTGGCGGCAGCAGCACCGGCGGCGATGGTGCCTGCAGTACCGGTGGTATGCCAGAAGAAGTAGGATTCCGGGATTACAGCTTCGCCTACGCGGCCGCTGGCCTCGTAGCCTGCGCATATAGCGGCAATAAGCTGCTTGCCGCTTTTGTGCTCCGCTTCGCAGACAGCCAGCGCGGGGGAAACAACGACGCAGGCCGGGTGGATAATCGAAGGGTTATGCAAATCATCGAAGTCCAGACTGTGGGAAGCAGCGCTGTTGATAAAGGCAGCGTTCAGGGCGCTAGCCTTTTTTGCAGGGATACTGCCGAAGATATTCGCCTTAGGTGCATCGCCCTGAAGAATAACATCATGGATGATGCGTACCGGTTTTTCCTGCGAACCGCGGATAGCAATTCCCAGCCAGTCCAGCAGACATTTTTTAGCCATTTCGATACTGTGAGCAGAAAGCTTTTCGTAGCACAATTCTGCGGTAAATTTTGCTAATGCTTTAGTTGTCATTGTAAATACCTGCCTTTGCTTTAATTTTAACTATTGCCATGGTATTCGCCAAATGCAACGTAAACACCTGCCTTAGCCTTAAAACAAATTACCTCCCTGCTGGTATTCTCCGAAAACCTCGCGCAGTACGCCGCAGATTTCGCCTAAGGTTGCATATGTTTTAACAGCATCAATCAGATAAGGCATAAGGTTAGCTTCACCATTGGCAGCTTCCTTCAGAGCTTTCATGGAAGCATCTACTGCGTGCTGGTCACGGTGAGCCTTCATTTCATTTACACGGGCAATCTGACGTTCCGCAACGCTTAAATCTGCCGTAATAACGTCATTTGTTTTGACAGCCTTTTAAAAACAGAATCTTGCAAAATCTCTGAGTACATAGTAAGATTTTCAAATTTAGATTCTGCCAAACCCATTAATACAGCATTGGCTATGCTTCCTACGCCGGACTGCAACGGCAGCATTTGCTGCGGCAGACGGCCGTGGCGCTGCTCGTGCTCCAGAAAATCAACCAGGTTAGCGGCAATTTTTTTGCTTGTGTCATCAGGAGCGCTTAAATTGCGTACATGGTCGACAATGTCTGATTCGACGATGCAGGTAATTCTGTCAAGTCCGCAGCTTACATAAGGAGAACCGATGCGGTCGCCGACATGATAAATAGGGATTTCGGTGCGCTCAGGTGGTTTGCTGCAGATGTAAATATCGTGCATTCCCTCCAGCGTCAGCGGGATAGATGTGTTGACCTCAACGATAATTTTTTTTGCATGCTTTACAAGCATAGGCGTGTTGCCGACACCAGAACCGAGAACAATGCTGCCGTCTGCATTAATAGCAGCGGCTTCAACGATTGCAACATCAACATCGCCGTAAAAGCCGTAGTCGATTTGTTGGGCAAAGTGGCTTAAATGCTGATCAATATAGGTTACGCTGCCGGTGTTGATCTGGCGGCTGAGTGTTTTGTTGGAGGCTGCATAATAAGGCATGCGTCCGCTGATACCGCCGACTTCGGCAAGTGTTTCTTCGATTTCCGGTCCGACGGAAGCACCGCTCCAAATATTGATACGGCATTTTTTGCCGGCCTTGATGGCTTTAGCGAGAGCAAGTGTGGTTTTCTTAGGATAGCCAGAGGGGGTGAAGCCGCTGACACCGACATTCATACCGTCGGTAATCAGTGTGGCTGCTTCGTCCGCGCTGACTATTTTGTCAAATAGGCAGGGGGTGCGCAAACGTGTTGCATCCAGCATTTCAAAAACCTCTTTTCTTTTTTGGAAATTTCCTTATCTGCTTACAGTTTAAATCTATCAACATATAAAGTAAAATACGGAAAATACATTTTACATATAAGAAATGCATATACGTTAACTCGTTCTTTGATGCGGGAACAGGATAATTCATGATATATAGTTGTCTGTTTTTAGAAAAAAACGAAAAAACTTATACTTTTATTCTTAATCACTTATAAAAATAATCTATTGGAGTTATATGTGTTTTGCATATGCTATCATTGGTTTTATGAAAAATTTAATTTTAAAAACTAAAAAAGTACTCAGAAATATTGCTGTATAGTATAATAAAGGCAGAGAGAAGTAAAGGAGAACCCTATATGGACATAGAATATTACCGCAATTTTATTGCCATAGTTGAGGCCGGCAGTATTTCTGCCGCAGCTAAGCAGATAGCGATTGCCCAGCCGGCGCTGAGTAATCAGCTTAAGGTGCTGCAGAAGCGTTTTGGTACGCAGCTGCTGCATGTGCGCCGTGGCGGTCACAGCATTGAGCTTACGGATGCAGGCTGTATTTTATATAACAAGGCTAAGTATATCTGCTCGGTCGAAAACAGCGCTCTGAAGGAGATAGTTGACTGTCAGGCAGGCTTTAGCGGTACGCTGCGCATCAGTCTGTCACCTTCGATGTCAATAAACTTTATTAAAAACTTTTTGAGTGATTTTTACAGAGAGTTTCCGCATATTAATTATGAGCTGTATGAGGTGCCGATTGACGAACAAACCCAGCAGCTTTTGGAGGGGAAAACGGAAATAGGCATTGCCAATGCACCCCTAAAGCAGTCTAAACGCTTTGAAACGCTGTTCAGCCGTAAAGAGCGTCTGGTTGCGCTTTTTCATAAGGATAGCCCGTATCTGAAAAATGATAAGCCTAATATCTTGCTGGATGATTTGGAGGACATTCCGTTATGTCTTTCGCGTGGCTGTTCTGAGCTGTTTTTTTCTGTGTGCTCGGATTCACACATTTTCCCGCAGGTTATGAGTATTAATACTACTAAGCTTTCGGCCATAGCTTGGGCAGAAAAAAATACCGGTGTGGCAATTGTACCGGCACCGGCTGTAGAATTGTTTCCGGCGAATCTGGTCCGCAAGGAAATCAAGGATGAGCGCTTGTTTCTGGAGATGACACTGTCTATAGTTAAGGGCAGAGAGCTGTCGCAGGTTGCGCAGACCTTTATTAATTATTATATGCAGAATAAATAAAAATACGCCTTAGGCTGTTGATGCCTAGGGCGTATTTGTTTGCCTTCTTACTTTATTTTTTTCTTCGGGCGGTATTCTGAAATAAACAGGCCGGTCATTGTCAGGATGGTACCGAGTGCTACCAGCAGAGTGATTTTTTCCTGCAGGATAATCGCCGAGGTAATGACGGTGATGACGGGCACCATATAAATATAAACGCTGGCCTTTACTGCGCCCAACTCCCTAACTGCCAAATTCCAGGTGACAAAGCAGAGAGCAGAAGCGCCCAGTCCCAGAAAGACGATATTGAAAAGATAGGTAGTATTGGCGAAGCGTGCCAGGTTCAGTTCAAAATCCAGAAAACCGAGCGCCGGCACCATAAAGAGAATGCCGTAGAAAAATGTTCTGCGTGTGGCGAGGATAACAGGATAACCGTAGCTGCTGATTTTTTTCGTCAGCAGAGCATAAAACGCCCACACGACAGCGGCGGAAATCGCCAGCAAATCACCCAGCGGATTGAGCTGCATGGCTGCACCATTGAAGCTGATGCAGGCAATACCGCTCATCACGATAAAAAAGCCGATGATGAACTGCTTGCTTAAACTGCCGGCAGAACGCATAAAATAATGCGCCAGCAGCGCGGTAAAGAAAGGCGCTGTGCTGCCGATTACGCCAACGTTGGAGGCTTGTGTATAGGTCAAGGCGATGTTTTCCAAAAGGTAGTAGAGGCAGATGCCGCAAAGGCCTGCGGCCATAAAAACAGGCTCCTGCTTTTTATCTGTTTTCAGCATTTGGGGATAGGCCAGCCAAAGGGCGAAAAAGGCCATAATAAAGCGGAAAAAAAGGATTTCCAACGGCTGAAAGCCGGTAAGTAAAACCTTTGTAGAAATAAAGGTTGTGCCCCAGGTAGCAATTGTAATGAGGGCAGCAATGTGCCCGATGTAGCGGGTGTTTTGCATTTGCTTGGGAATCTCCGTTCTTTTTAGTGCGCAGTAGAACGCACTCTATGATTTTAGCAGACTAAAATCCTGCTATTAACAAACTATCCCCTCTGCCGGCATGACAGAAGGGATAGGCTTTAAATTATTATTTTGTGTGCTTGTCTTGGGCAGCCTGCTTGTTGGGGGCTGCCGCAGCATATTTCGTCAGGGCAACCTTCGTGATGTGGAAGTCGCCTACGGTATCGGGGCCGTCGATGCAGCCGTTGGGGCAGGCCATGCCTTCGATATAGCTGCAGTCGAGCTTGCCTGCGGCAGCAGCCTTAACCGTATCACGGCATTTGTCCAGTCCGGAGCAGTATTGTGCGTTATGCACCTCACCGCCCATAGCGGCAACCGTATCCTGCACGGCAGCACTTACTCCGGCAGTCAGCGGGAAGCTCAGACCGAGCTTGGAGGCATCACGCTCATACGCAGCATCGCCGCTCATTTCCGCAAATTTGATATCCTTGCCCTCCAGCATGCACATAATCTCTTCAAAGGAAAGCACGTAGTTGATGGTTTCGCGGTGCTCGCGTGCTTCCACCTTTTTGGCAATGCAGGGACCGATGAACACGGTAACGGCATAAGGATATTTTTCCTTTATCAGCTCAGCGCAGGTGAGCATGGGGGAGGGAGTGTCGGAAATTTTATCCGCAGCCTCCGGCACCTGCGTTTTAATCAGCTTAACGAAGGCAGGGCAGCAGGAGCTGGTCATAAAGCCCTGCTTGGCAGGAACCTTATCCAGATATTCCTCTGCTTCTTTAACGCTGGTGATATCGGCGCCGATTCCAACCTCTACGACTTCAGCGAAGCCTGCTTTTTGAAGTGCCTCGTAAATTTGCGCCATAGTAATCTTCAAACCGTATTGGCCTACGATAGAAGGTGCCACAAGGGCGATAACCTGCTTGCCCTGCTGGATTTCACGGATAACGCGGATGATATTGCTGCGCTCGTCGATAGCGCCGAAGGGGCAGGCGTTGCGGCAGGCACCGCAGGAAACACATTTTTCGTAGTCAATTACAGCCTTACGGTTTTCACCGATGCTGATGGCACCGATGGCGCAGGCACGCACGCAGGGACGATGGATTTCGATAATCGCACCGTAGGGGCACATCTGCTTGCAGCGTCCGCATTCGATACATTTCGTTTTATCGATAAAGGCACGGTCCTGAATAATGCTGATAGCCTTTTTCGGGCAGTTATTCATGCATTTGTGGGTGATGCAGTGACGGCACATATCGGTAACGTAATAAGCATCAATCGGGCATTGGTCGCAGGCTGCGGGGAGCACGTCGATAATCGGCAAATCGGTGCGCTCAGGCTCGTTCAGCGTCAGCTTGGCAGCCTCGATGATATTGCTGGAGCACTCCTGCCCCAACGCCATATCAATACGGTTTTTCAGTACGGCTCTTTCTTTATAAACACAGCAGCGGTAGCGCGGAGTATCCTCGCGTACCTCCTGCAGAATATCGTAGACGTGGTCAGGAAACTCGTTATTCCAGGTGTAGCGGGATAAATGCTCCAGCACCATGCGGCGCAGCTGCGCAACAGCGGTTAATTCCATAGCGGTTCCTCCTTGGCAATTAGTTATATTGCGTTTTGCATTGCATACTCTATACTGTACAATTCTTTACAGAACGCAAAAATCCTGCTGAAGAGTATACGTAACGGTTTTAATAATGTTAAATTTGGTATTTTTCTAAACAGTTATATAGATGCATCTGTCAAAAAATCTCTGATATTTTTATGGATAATACCATTACGGCTCATATCGAATTCGTCGAGTGAAAGCACATATTTCGGATAATTATCGGTAATTTCATTGTAAAAACCGAACTCACGTTGAATAGTTTCTTCTGCAGCCAATAAGTACGTAACTTGAATATAAATTTTTTTATCCTGTTTTTCACAGATAAAATCAATTTCTTTGGTATCTAACTTGCCGATGCTCACCTTATAACCACGGCGTAAAAGCTCCAGATAAACGATATTTTCCAAAATGAGATTGATATCCTTCATGTTGCCGCCGAAGACTGCTTCGCGGATGCCATGGTCAGCGACATAATATTTTTCGTTGATAGCAAGCAGCTTTTTACCTTGTATATCCTGACGTTTTACCTGATAAAACAGAAAAGCATCGGTGCAGGCTTTAACGTAGTTGATAATGGTTTCTGTTGCCATACTGCGTCCTTCGCTTTTCAAATATTTAGAAAGCACATTTGCAGAAAAAATGGTACCGATATTTGCAGTTATGTAGGTAAGTATGCGTTCAAGCATGTCAACATCACGTATATTGTTGCGGCGTACAATATCTTTCAGTTCTACTGATGTATATACATCCTGTAAATATTGTTTGCAGGCAGCTTCGTTATATTGCAGGGCTGCCAAATATGGCATTCCTCCGAAGTGCAGGTATTTCTTGAAGCAGTCTGCTTCACTTGTATTAGGCTGTATAGTATTATATAGCTCAATAAATTCAGAAAATGAAAAAGGATAAATAACAAATTCTACATAGCGTCCTGCTAAATAAGTGGCTAATTCACCGGATAGGAGCTTGGCATTGGAACCGGTGATATAAATATCACAATTAAGCTCTATACGTAAGGAATTAATACATTTTTCCCAATCTTTTACCTCTTGGATTTCATCAAAGAAAAGATAAATTTTTCCTGTTAAAGCTTGGGTTTGGCTTATTATTTCATCATGAAGAGCCTGGGCATTGCAAAGCCTGGCAAAGCTCATATTTTCAAAATTATAGGAAATAAGCTGTTGGGGAGTAACTCCTTGTTGTAACAGCTCTTGTTTTATAAGATCTAACATAACAGATTTACCGCAACGTCGGATACCTGTAAGTACTTTTACTAAATCACTGTTAATGAATGGGCGGATTTTTTTCATGTAAGATTCTCTTTTAATCATGTAAATCACCTCACTATCTATATAATATATCAGTTATATCTTAAATTCAAGACGAAAATCAAATTTCTATCAGATATAACTGAAATTTTTCATGACTTTAGATTTTTATCAGTTATATCTGATAAAAATTCTTGCTGTTGTAGTCGAAAATAAGCATACTTTTTTAGTATACGCAGAAAAAAATAAAAAAATTTCCTCTTACCCCCTTTACAAATTCAAATCCTAGTATTATAATAAGCGCATAAAGCAACAACGTGGTTGTTGGATCGAAAGGTCTAAACTTCGTGGTTGCTTTTTCTTTTATATCAGCGGTGAGAATTATCTTCTTACCCATGATAAGTGCAACGAAGCACCGTAGCAGCGCAAGGCGCAGCTGACGGTGCTTTCTTATTTACAGAGCCAGAGAGAAGAAAATCTGTAAAGCACGAAAACTGTATTTCAAATGAGGGGTTTACTCTTCGTAAACCCAAGGAAATTCTCAGAGAGAAATTAGGGAGGTTTTACAATGAATGATGTACCGAAACTGTTTGGCAGCTTAGTTTTTAACGAAAGCGTTATGAAGGACCGTCTGCCGACTGCAACCTATAAGGCATATAAGGCAGCAGTGCTGGCAGGCACTCCGCTGAATTTGGAAATTGCTAATATCATCGCCAATGCTATGAAGGACTGGGCTCTGGAGCATGGTTGCACTCATTTCACCCATTGGTTCCAACCAATGACCGGTATTACTGCTGAAAAGCATGAAAGCTTCATTTCTCCTACTGCTGAAGGCCGTGTTATTATGGACTTCTCCGGCAAAGAGCTGATTCAGGGCGAACCTGATGCTTCCAGCTTCCCGTCCGGCGGCCTGCGTGCAACCTTTGAAGCTCGCGGCTATACAGCATGGGACCCGACCTCCTATGCATTTATCAAAGATAACTGCCTGTGCATTCCTACAGCCTTCTGCTCCTACACCGGCGAAGTGCTGGATAAAAAGACTCCGCTGCTGCGTTCCATGAATGCAGCCAGCAAAGCAGCCTGCAAGCTGCTGAAGCTGTTCGGCATTGATACCATCCGCGTAAACAGTACTGTTGGTCCGGAACAGGAATATTTCCTCGTAGATAAAAAAATGTGGGAAAAACGTAAAGACCTGGTTTACACCGGCCGAACCCTTTTCGGTGCGAAATCTCCGCGTGGGCAGGAGCTGGACGACCACTACTTCGGCATTATCAAACAAAGAGTTCTTTCCTTCATGAAGGATTTGGACGATGAGCTGTGGAAGCTTGGCGTACTTGCCAAGACCGAGCATAACGAAGTTGCTCCGGCACAGCACGAGCTGGCACCTATCTTCACAACTACCAACGTAGCCTCTGACCATAACCAACTGATGATGGAGTTCATGAAACGTGTTGCTCTGCGTCATGGCCTTGTTTGCCTGCTGCATGAAAAACCCTTCGACGGTGTAAACGGCAGCGGTAAGCATAACAACTGGTCCTTATCTACGGAAGAAGGCTTGAACCTGCTGGATCCCGGCAAGGAGCCGTACAAAAACCTGCGCTTCTTGACTTTCCTGGCAGCAATCATCAAAGCTGTTGATGAATATCAGGATCTGCTGCGTGTATCTGTTGCCAGTGCCGGCAATGACCATCGTCTGGGCGCTAACGAAGCTCCTCCGGCTATCGTTTCCATGTTCCTTGGCACTGAGCTGACTGCAGTTCTCGAAGCTATTGCAGCAGACAAGGTTTACAACGGCAACCCGGAAAGCTACATCAAGGTAAGCGACGATACCATTCCTGCTTTGGTTAAGGATAACACCGACAGAAACAGAACCTCTCCGTTCGCCTTCACCGGCAATAAATTTGAATTCCGTATGCTGGGCAGCATGTTCTCCATCGCCGGCCCCAACATCGTATTGAACACCATCGTTGCCGAAGAGCTGGATGAATTTGCCGATAAGCTGGCAGATGCTCCTGACCTGGAAGCAGCAGTATATGATTTGGTTAAAGAAACCTACAAGGCTCATAAACGCATTGTCTTCAACGGTAACGGTTATACTGACGAATGGGTTGAGGAAGCTGCCAAACGTGGCCTGCTGAACCTTAAATCTACTCCGGAGGCTCTGCCGTATCTGGGTCATGCAAAGAACATCGAGCTGTTCGAAAAACATAATATCTTCACTAAAGCCGAAGTTGAATCTCGTGTAGAAATCCTGCTGGAGAACTACAGCACCACGATTTCTATCGAAGCAGCAACCATGCTGGATATGTTCCACAAGGATATCCTCCCGGCAGTTACCGCTTACACCGAAGATCTGACCAAAGCAGTACTGGATAAAAAGGCTGCCGGCGTCAGTGCAGGCTTTGAAGGCGCACTTGCCGATAAGCTGAGCAAGCTGGGCGGCGAAATGTATGCATCCTCCCTGAAGCTGGAAGATGGCTTGAAGGAAGCAGCAGAAATCGGCGACAGCGAGAAACAGGCTCTGTACTATCACGATACCGTTCTTGAAGAAATGGGCAAGCTGAGAAGTGCTGTTGATGCTGCCGAAGCTTTGACCGGTGGTAAGTATCTCGACTATCCGACTTATGGAGAGTTGCTGTTCGGCGTAAACGAGTAAGCGGAGGCTACCTTCTCGACAGCCTTGAGTAAGGTGTAATAATAAAAAATAAAATAATATATAAATAAAACTCATACACAATGGGGTGTATCCGAAAAATCGGGTACGCCCCTCTTTCTTTAGCTAATGCCATGTGAGCGCTGCTCAATGACGCGTTAAAAAATATTATAATTTGAGGGGTGTTTACAAATGGACAAATATGTATCTGTCGATACTATATGGGTGCTGATAGGTGCCTTCCTGGTATTCTCTATGCAGCCGGGCTTTGCAATGGTTGAAACAGGCTTTACCAGAGCTAAAAATGCTGGCAACATCGTCATGAAGAACGTCATGGATATGTGCCTCGGTTCCATCGTTTTCTGGGTTCTGGGCTTTGGCCTGATGTTTGGTACCGATATCGGCGGCTTTATCGGAGCGCCGGACTTCTTCGTTAAAGGCGATTATGGTGCCAGCTATCCTAGCACAGCCTACTTTATCTTCCAGACGATGTTCTGTGCTACTGCAGCAACCATTGTTTCCGGTGCTATGGCAGAACGTACCAACTTCTTGGTATATTGCATTTACAGCGTATTAATCAGTGCTGTTATTTATCCGATCAGCGGTCACTGGATTTGGGGTGGCGGCTGGCTCGCACAGATGGGCTTCCACGATTTCGCCGGTTCTACTGCCGTTCATATGGTAGGCGGCGTTGCTTCTCTCGTCGGTGCCAAGATGATTGGCGCGCGTATCGGCAAATACAATACCGACGGTACGGTAAACGCTATTCCCGGTCACAGCATTCCGCTTGGTGCCTTGGGTGTTTTCCTTCTCTGGTTCGGCTGGTTCGGTTTCAACGGTGCTTCTACCGTTTGTGCAACCGGTGATGATGTTCTGGT
>ULXZ01032699.1_pt1 | contig 11922 bp, 10 predicted proteins | sample 1961701 | NCBI WGS metagenome assembly ULXZ01 (sample SAMEA4835850, study PRJEB28245) | human gut metagenome | biome: gut microbiome; material: fecal sample | place: Denmark | collected 2008 | reverse complement strand
CGGTACCACGCAACGCCGCCGCCCGCCTGCGAGATCATCGCATGGAGCGTTCCGTTGGATAGGTAGTTCATCCACGGGGTCGGGGTGTTGTAGGAATCAAAGCGAATCTCGCGGTTTTCGTTGTGGAATTGATACATAATTTTCCTCTCTGCTGTGATGCGTCAAATCGGCCAAATTATACAATTAGATTCTCTTTATTCTTGATTTTTTTAGCGAATCTTTCAACAGAGGATTGTGCCATCTTTGGAGAAAAAGAGGACATCTGCCGCACAGCAGATGTCCTCTTTTTCATATCTGTATCAGATTGTTTTATAATGCAGCGTCACGCGCAGGCCGCCTTCCGGCGCTTTGGACAAGGCCAGTCCGTATTCTTCGCCGAAAACAAGTTTCATGCGCTGATCGACGTTTCGGATGCCGATATGACCGTTTCCTGTAATTGCCGAATCCTTGAGCTGTTTTGTCAGCCGTTCCAATTCCGCATCATCAACGCCCTTTCCGTTGTCGCTGACATAGAGATAATACGCTTCGTCAATCTTCTCGCCCCGGATCCAGATCTCGCCGCCGCTGCGCACATGCGCCAGACCATGTTGGATTGCGTTTTCGATCAGCGGTTGGAGCGTCAGCTTCACAATCCGCGTGCTGGTCATTTCGTCCGGGATCTCCAGATGAAGCGTCACGCGCCCTCGGAAGCGGAAAGCGATCAGCGCGACATATTGCCGGACGTGTTCCAACTCTTCTGACAGCGGAACAAGATAATTCTCATTTGAAAGGCTCAGTCGCATCATTTTACTCAGCGTATAGATCATGTCTGTGACCTGATTCTCGCCGCCCATCAGAAGTGCGGACGCATTGCCGATGGATTCGAGGGTATTGAACAGGAAATGAGGATTGATCTGCGTCTGGAGTGCGCAGATCTGTGCGTTGTGCAGGCTCACCATACGCTCCTGAATTTCTTCATCCATATCGTCCCGCTGCTTCTTGGCCTGCACAATACTGCGCTGGATGGCTTCGATTTCGTCCATATGCTCTTTTCTATCCCATTCTGTCAGCATGGACATATCCGACAGCAGCTTGACCGTTTTACGGATTGGGCGGTAGACCCATGCCGCAAGCAAACTCGCCAGCATCAAGCAGATCAGGCAGATCACCGCGACGCTCAGCAGCAGCCGCTGGTCTGCAGCGCGGTTCTGATCGTCAAAGGCCTGTGTCGTTGACAGGAACAGATAGCGCAGATTATCGTCACTGCTTACCATGCCGGAGATCACATAGCCCTTTCCCCACAGATTTTCCGTTGTTGTAAAGGTATCCTCCTGCGCCAGCACCAAGGTCTGCAGCTCCTGCATATCATTTTCACCACGCAGGAGACGGTATTCATCGCTGTATACCATCGTCTGCATATCTTCATCGAAAATAAGCAGCATCGGCGCATCCTCGGTGTTGCGGTATCTGCCGCGGTCAATGTAATCGCCAAGCTTCTCCGCATCAACATTCAGGACGACCATACCGACGTTTGTTCTGCTCAGGCTCAGCCGGATCGGGTGCAGAAATGTCAACAGATACGGATACCGATTTTCCTGAATTCTTGGGATTGTCAGTGTCCGGAGCGGTAAATCTTTCTGATAAGTTCGGAGGATCTCTGCATCTTCGAATAATTGAGGATTCGTCGTCGCCCCTGTTTTTGTGATGATTTCCGCGGTCGCATCAAGATAAATATATGCAGAATCAATGTATTCAGCGGAAGACTGTGTAATACTCAGCATATTCATGACGGAACGCAAGCTGCTTGCACTATCGCTGCCCATAGCGTTGATCGTCGCAACATACTGCACGTTTTCATTGACAGAAATGCTATACGCCGTATTTTTAACAGAGCGGAGAACAGCATCCACCGTGTTATAAACCTGCTGCAAGGAGGTTTCATTCTGGCGGATCAGCTCCGTCCGCACATTGTCCCGAATTTGTCTGCCGTACCAGGAGCTGACGCCGACGACCGGAAACACAAGGCAAAGGAACAGCAGCAGAAAATAGCGCAGCAAGATCATGCTGAATCGTTCCTGCCGATCTCGTTTTTTCTTTACGCTGTTCCGCTTTCCCGTCATGGCTTTTCTCTCTTTCTGCTTCTCAAGTATTCTTCCGCCGCTGATACTCGCGCGGCGAACAGCCGACATATTTTTTGAATAGCTGCCGGAAATACTTTTCGTCCTGATATCCGACTGCCTGCGCAATGTCCTTTGCGTCCATGCTGTTTTCATCCATCAGCCGCATTGCGCCCTCCATGCGCACACGCAGGAGGTAATCGGTATACGTTTCCTTCATCTCGCTGCGGAAACGGCGGATAAAATGCCGCTGGCTCAGATGGACAAAATCCGCAACATCGCCGCAGGTAAAGTCCTCGCCAAGATGGTTGTTGATATAGTTGCAGGCTTTGGCAATGCTGTCGTCCACGACGGTCTTTTCCGAAATGATCAGATTCCTTGAGACGAGTTCGTCATGCAATTCTGACAGCAGTTCGATCACGCCTCGGCCGCTTTCAACATCATTTTCTGCATCCGGGAGCGTGATCGCGCGCAGCTTTGCAGAGAAATCATCAGCCAGTGGCTTGTCCTTATCTACAATTCGCTCATACATTTCATGCAGCAGACGCTGAACAAGAATTTGCTTGACCTGCGGCGGTACCTCCTGCAAAATCGGTGTCAACCGCGCGTAGGCCATCCAGGTCTGTTCACCTTCGCCCATGACAGAGCCGGTAACAGCCTTTGTCAGCTCCAACGCCTTGCTGTAAGCCTCTTCCCCGAAGCTTTGAAGCAGCTTTTCCTCATGGCTGGACTGATCCAGTTCCTGCTTGATCTGCCGGAATATCTCGCGCAGCTTCTCATAATCGATCGGCTTGATGAGATATTCATAGACCTGACAGCGCATGGCCTGACGCGCGTATTCAAATTCCTTATAACCGGACAACAGCACGACCTTCATCCACGGATAAAGCGTTCTGACCTTCTCTGCAACCTCAAGCCCAGACATCTGGTACATGCAGATGTCTGTCAACAAGACGTCTGCACGGTTGCTTTCCAGATACTTCATCACGTCGGTCCCATCTTCAAGAATCGCGGCGACCTCAAAGCCCATGGCCTCCCAGTTGTTCCGGAATCCAAGTCCCGCGCGGATCAGCGGCTCATCGTCCGCAATAATGACCTTGTACATTTGATTCTACCAACCCAATCCTCTGTTTCTTCCGTCTGTATTTTATTATAACACATCTACGTCTTGAAATGCAGCCAAAGCGATTGCGCTTTCGCGCAATCGCCTTGGATTTTTGGGGGATCTTTTGTCTGTTACCAGGAGGTAATGTTGTGCTCTTCCAGATAGGCGTTAAGCTGGTTCTGGAATTCCTCGATCAGCATATCCACGCCAGCCGCCTTGCGCTCAGCGATCCACTTATCAAGCGTTTCTTCCCACTGTTCGCCGGTGTAGCCTCTGTTGATCATGTCGAAGTATTCCTTGTCGATAGCGTCCAGCGCCGCGACGATATCAGCAACATTGGTAGAGTCAAAGCTGAACTGGAGCAGCGGAGAGACGTATGCTGTCTTTTCTGCTTCCGCGATTGCTTCGTACTGGCCTGCAACATCGTCCTGCGTCGTCAGAGAGTTCAGGCATGTACCGATCGTCCATTTAACCAGACCGTAGTCCGCATCCGAGGTGCCGTTGCTGCCGTAGGGAGTCGTGATGGTGCCGTCACCGTTGTCCGTGTAATGAACGCCTTCAATGCCGTAGATCAAGAGCTGGTAGAGTTCCGGCTCGGTGAACAGAGCGTTGAGCACCTGCATAGCGCGCTCCGGCTCGTCCGCGCAGTACGGAATGACCATGCTGGTCGGATCTCCAAGGCCAAGCAGGGTGTCCTTTTGAATATCGATAAAGGAGATATCCATACCGGCCTGCTTGATGACCTGCTCTTTAACGAAATCTGTGGGTGTCTGATATGCGCAGACAACATAAGTGTCCGGGGTAAATTCGCCGCCGGTAACGATCGTCTGGGTATTCAGATCGAGCGATGCGATGTCGGAGCGGAGATAGCCTTTCATATAATAGTCGGCCATATTCTTCGCATAAACTCTCGTGTTGTCGCTCTGAATGAAATCTTTGACGGTAAAGGTGTTATCCTGATAGCTCACACCAACGTTGTTTTTCTGCGGGCCGATCGAACGGGAGTTCTGGTTGCCAGCGATGAAGCAGTCGCCCGGCTTGAAGCCTGCGTAGAGCTTACCAGCTTCCTTCAGTGCGCTGAAATAGATATCAAACTGGTCATAGACCTTCTGTTGTGCTTCGGGGGTGAAGCCATTGTTCCACCATTCGTCAACAGCCGCGCGAGTATCCTCCAGCCAGGTATCACCTGCCAGTTCTGCGAATTCAGTCGGCACACCGTAGGCGCGCTTGTTGCCACCATTGACCAGTCCCTGCCAGCTGACGATGTTGTAGAGCTTGCCGTCAGCACGACGGTGCATATCAATGACATTCTGGCCAAGCGTATCCACGATGCCCTGACCATATTCGCTTACCAGATCATCCAGTGCCATCAGGTTGCCGTCGGTTGCGGACTGCGCCACGCTGCCGTTGACCCAGCCGAACCATGCGAGATCGACTGCTTCGCCGGAGGCAAGCATCTGATTGAACTTTTCCTGATAGTTGTCAAAAGGAATGATGGTAAATTCGACCTTGGTGTTGGGAACATACTGCTGGAGCATCTCGTTGAACTTCTCCCAAACCATGTCAGAATCCTTCTGCTTGCCGGGGCCTGCAAGCCAGAGCTGGATCGTCTTGACTTCTTCTGCGGGTTCCTCGGAGTTCGTCTGCTCGTCCTGATTGGCTGCGGGCTGATCGGCCTGCGTCTGGTCGTCCTTCGCGTCGGCTGCGGGCGTTTCCTTCGCTGCACAGGCAACCATCGAAAGAACCATGATTGCAGCAAGAAGCAGCGCGAGAAGCTTTTTCATTTTGCAAGTTTTCATATGCTTTCCTTCCTTATTGTCATTCGTATTTTCCATTCAAAAACCGTCCTGCGCAAATGGCGCCTATCTGCAAGCAGTCAGTTTAGAATACATTTTATCTGCGAAGATCCTCAGCCCTTCACAGCGCCGATGGTAAGTCCCTGAGAGAAATATTTCTGGAAGAACGGGAAGATCACGAGCATCGGGCCTGCGGCAATGATGCACATTGCGAATTTCAGCGTTTCGCTCGGTCTCGCAAATACGTTTGCAGAAATGCCTGAAAGCTCCGTATTCATGGCCAGCGCCTTCAAAAATTCTGCTTCGCTCATAATTTTTTGCAGCAGGTACTGCAATGTGTACAGATTTTCGTTGCGGATATAAATCATGGACGTCGTATAGTCATTCCATCTTGAGACCAGCGTCATGAATCCGAGCGACGCGAAAACAGGCGTGGACAAAGGAATGACAATTTTGAAGAAAATCATCAGTTCATTCGCTCCATCCAGCCGCGCCGACTCAAAGAGCGATTCGGGAAGTGTCTGGAAAAATGTCCGATAGACGAAGGTGTTCCACGCACCGCCGGTAATGCCGGGCAGAATGTAGATCCAGAATGTGTTGCTGATGTGATAATACTTGGAGTATACAATGTATGTCGGGATCATGCCAGCCGAAAACAGCATCGTAAACAGCAGGAAATGGGTGATCGGTTTACGGAAACGGAAGCTGGAACGCGAAAGCGCGTAGCCGATCATGCCGCAGACCACACAGGACAGGAAGGTGCCGCCAAACGATTCGGCAATCGTTACGAGATAGGCACGAATCATTTTCTCGCCGTTTTTGAATGCACTGTGGTAAGCAGCTGTCGTGAATTCTCTGGGCAGCAAACTGAAACCGCCGGAGAGCAGTGCTTCTTCACTGGTAAAGGACGCGGATATGACGACAATCAGCGGAATAATAAAGCTTGCACATACGAGCGCAAAAAACAGGTACAGGATGACGTTGAACCGCTTCTCCTTCTTTTTGTCAATCATTGCTTTCCTCCTCAGAACATGGAGTTTTCCGGAGACATTTTCTTCACAAGCAGGTTCGCCCCCACAACGAGGAACAATCCGACAACCGACTGGACAAAGCCGACCGTCGCGCCCATGGAATAGTTGCCGCCTGCAAGCGCTCGATACACATAGGTATTCAGGATGTCTGTTGTTTCGTATAGAATGGTTGTATTTCGCGGAATGATATAAAACAGGTCAAAGTTGCCGCTGACCAGACTGCCGGCTCCAAGAATCGAGAAAATGCAGACCAGAGGAACCAACTGCGGCAGCGAAATGTATCGCATTTTCTGAAATCTCGTCGCACCATCAAGCTCTGCCGCCTCATAAAGCTTCGTATCAATTCCCATCAATGCAGCAAAGTACATCATGGATCCCATGCCGACGCCCTTCCACAGATTCACGATCGTCAGGATCAGCGGCCACCATGTTGAATTCATGTACACGTCAACTGGATCTTTTCCCAGAAATTTCAGGAATGAATTCATGATGCCCGCCTGCGGACTCAAGACCGCATACGCGACGTAGCCAACAATAACCATTGACATGAAGTTGGGGAATGTAATTACCGTCTGGTAGAATTTCAGACGCTTGCGGCTTTTGACCTCAAAGAGCAGAAGCGCAAAAATGACATTCACGATCGGCCCGATAATCAGGAACCAAATGCCGTACAAGACGGTGTTTCGAATCACACGCTGCATAGAGGTTGCTGTCAGCATCCATTTGAAATTTTTGAGTCCGACCCATTGGCTGTCGAGAATACCGACACTGAATTTGTAATCCTTAAAGGGAATCAGGATAGACACGAGAATTGGGATATAATTAAATAGAATATATCCGATAAGCGCGGGAATGCAAAGAAGCAAAAGCTGCCAACTTCCCGAATCTTTCCATATGCTTTTTTTCAAGGAACGTTTTTCTGCCTTTTTTATTGCTTCCTGCATTTTTTCTATCTCCAGTCCGTGCGTTCTTTTCTAATATATCCAATTTTCGACGATATCTCTTTGATATTCTTATGATAAGTGCTCAATTCAAAACTTACAACCGAAAAAAATGACATCTCCGGAGAATCTGGTGTCATCCGTTTCGTTCTCTTGGCGAAGGAAGCGCCGGAAGCCCTTTTGCTTCCGGCGCATTGCATACCTTTTCCGCTATGTACGTTCAATATCCGCGCTTCGGGCTACAATATTCTTCGTCCGCACAGAAACCGGCTTGGGTAATGGGACGTAGGCATACGGGACGTTTTACTGTCACTTCAGCACAACTTTGATCACAGTGTCCGAGCTGTCTGGCAGCACAGGGTTTTCGCCCAGAACGGCAAATGGGATTTCCGGATAACATTCGGATACCCAGTCTCCGCCAATTGGAATTTCTGCACCAGTTGCCACATCCCGAACCTCCAGAATCTGATCCTTTCGGAAATCCGTCAGCGGAACGGGACCGACCGGATTGTCAAAGATGTGATAATAGAGTGTTTTCTCGCCCTTGCGGGTAATGCGGCCAAAATCGGGACGCACCAGTCCTGCCTTGCCGCAGCCATAGATGGATTCACTGTATTTTTCCATCCAGCGTCCAATCTCTTCAAGAATCTCAATGCTCTTTGCCGGGATCCTGCCGTTTGCGTCCGGGCCGACGTTCAGAAGCATATTGCCGCTCTTGGAAACGCATTCCACAAGCTTTTTGACCAGCATATCCGCAGGCTTGAAGAACTGGTCAGTGTTGCAGTAGCCCCAATGATTGTTCATCGTCAGGCTGGCCTCCCACACAACGTCTCGACCATTTTGATCGACTAATCCCTCTGAGGGGATCATCTGTTCTGGACAGGCAAAATCGCCGTGATATGGCTTCATGTTTCCAGTCATCAGTGAGCCCTGCTCTGAACCGCTGCCCTCCAGCCGATTATCAATCAAAACACCCGGCTGAAGCTCACGCACCATTGTCACGAGCTCCGTTGCCTTCCATGCCTCACCGAAAAGATCGTCGTAGGAGAAGTCAAACCAGATGATGTCGAGCTTCCCGTAATTGGTGCAAAGCTCGCGCACCTGCGCATGCATATATTGCAAATAGCGGTTGAAATCTCGGTTTTCATTACTGAACGCCGGATTGTTTCGCATGGGATGCACTAGATCCTGATAATGCGGGTAGTCCGGATGGTGCCAGTCGAGCAAGGAGTAGTAGATACCGACGCGGATGCCCTCGGCGCGGAAAGCATCGAGATACTCGCGGATGAGATCGCAGCCGCATTTGGTATTGGTCGATTTGTAATCCGTATACTGGCTGTCAAACAGGCAGAAGCCGTCGTGATGCTTGGCCGTCATAACGACATATTTCATGCCCGCCTTCTTTGCAATCCGCGCCCACTGCTTCGGGTCATAGGCCTTTGGATCAAACTCCTCAAAATATCGGTTATATTCTTCAATGCTCATCTGCTCCTGACTGCGGATCCACTCTCCGCGCGCCGGGATCGCATAAAGCCCCCAATGAATAAACATACCGAAGCGCGCGTCCTGAAACCATGCAACGCGCTTTTCGTATTCCTCACGGTTAAATGCGTACATAAGAACCTCCTTCAAAACATTCTGTACATTTGGTGTCTATAATAAGCATAGTGCCGTTCAATCAGATAAGTTCACCGCATATGCCCCTATCTTATACATAAACCTCAGCGCATCATCAACCAACTCGTTCGGTAAATTCTTTGTAAAACACTGTGTTTCAAAGTTGAATGTACCGTTGTACTTTATTTTTTTCAATGCACGCATGATTTCTTTCCAGTCCACACATCCATAAAACGCCGGCATGTGGTCATCTCCTTGACCGTAGTTATCTGCTATATGCAGAACCTTCAATCGTTTTCCGAGTTTCAGCAGATCATCATACTGACTCTTCATGGAAAGATTTGCATGTCCCGTGTCCCAGCAGGCACCAACATTTCCGTATTCTTCGTTCAACGGATCAATAATTTCTATAAGCTCATCCGCTGTTGAAAAGGCCTCTGAGTTAACTTCTTCCCCAAACCAGTACACCTTTTTAAACATATTTTCAATTGCGATGCCTACACCTAATTCTTTTGCATATTCAACATACGGCTCAAAAAGGCGTACGTTTTCTTTTTGAATTTCAAAATCGGTAGATTTATGTACTACCCACGGATGCATAACCGTCCATGGTGCCCCTACCAGAGCTGCTGCTTCAATTGTTTTTCTCATTTGATAGTCCATGTCAGCAGGTGCTGCACCATTAAAGCAAAATGCATGTGCCTGCATGAATTTTGCACCCATGCTTTCGGCATATTTCCTTATATTTGCAATATTTTCACGCCAATTATCGGATGTATAAAAATTATCGCCGCTAAGATAATCGATCGGATTAAAGTCAAAACACAAAAATCCGCAATCGTAGGCGCGTTTTATCGCTTCTTCATAGCTTTCAACAAAGTTGTTGTAAATATTTAATGATGTAGATATTTCCATGTATATGACCATGCCTTTCCGCTGCGCTGTAAGGCGCCAAAGGGAAATGAAACGCAGGCCCTTTAAGCTCGCGCTGCATAACTCCGGCTGAAAGCCATCCCAACTGTCTCTGTGCGTATAAGTCACAAGCGTCTGCCAGCGATAAATATCGGAGACGATCTCCATGTAGGCTTCTCCGCACGGCAGCCGGACCCACTCAGTTTCCGTCACACCGGTAAAGGGTTTACAGTACACGCTCCGCTCCAGAGATGGGATGCGCGATGTTTTCGTGCGCACCAGCCTCCGCCCCTTGACGATATAATCCCGCTCCGCTGGTAAAGAACACTTCCGTCAAACGATGTGACTGACAGGATTTCCTCCGGCTGATACAGCAGTGCTCCGCCTATCGGACATCCGTCCTTGTCGGCAGAAAAACAAATCGGCTCCTGATAGACGAATGATCCGTCCCAAATTGGCTGCAAAAACCTCATGATCTGTTCTCCACTTTGTATTCAACTATGTTGATAATCCCATATAATCGTTTCGCCTCTTTAGGATAATTTTATGGTAGGTGCTCATTTCGTATTTTACAACTTAAAATAGTGACATCTCCAGAGAATCTGGTGTCATCCGTTCCGTTCTCTTGGCAAAGGAAGTGCCGGAAGCACTTTTGCTTCCGGCGCACTGCATACTTTTTTCTGTTATGTACGTTCAATGACCGCACTTCTGGATACAACACGCTTTACCCATGCCGGGTCCAGCTTTGGCTGCCGCTCATAGGTGTACAGGCCGTTCTGCTCTTGTTCCACATCCGTAAGCTGCGTATAGCAAAAGCCCATCATTCGCGGATTATCCAGAAGCGCATCGACCAGTCCCTTCAGGCGGCTGCGAAATTCACTTTCACTGGTCGGCGCTTGCCCATATCCCCATCCATGCTCATCCCTGCTCCACTGGATTCCTCCCAATTCGCTGACCATGACAGGTTCGCCCGCATACTGCTGTCTGCCTAAAAGCGAAGAGCCTTCCGAAAAATTATCAAACAGCACATTTTCCGTCGCCAGACGGTCATATTTTCCCTTGAATTCTGTCGGTTCCTGATCATAATTATGGACATCGAAAATATCCGTTTCCACATGGAACCAGCCGCTGGAATCAATGCAGGGCCTACCCGGATCCACTGCCTTTATCGTTCTGTATACCAGTCGGAGCAGCTCATCGTACTGTTTCCGATCATTCAGATCCCCTGTTTCATTAAACGGGCACCAGCCAATGATCGACGGATGGTTGCAGTCACGCCGAAGAATCTCCAGCCACTCCGGGAGCATTGCGTAAATCGCCATTGGATCTGTGTGGTCAAGTCCCCAGTTCGGATATTCCCCCAAACCATGTAGCCCTTGCGGTCACAAGGAAGCCGGTCTTTCTTTCTCAGCACCTCAAAGTATGCTTCCGGCGTTTCATGACTGATGCGATTGCCTGTTTGCGCGGTCTGCCGCATCAGCACGGCTAGGTCGTCCAAATCTTTTTTTGAGGGGCCGCCGCCATGATCTCCGATCACCCATAAACAGATACATGCTCCATTTTCATCACATGCATCCAGAAACGCTTTGACCTTTTCTGCGGCCTGTCCCCGGCGGGAATTATAGCTGTCCGCAAGCCGCACCGCTGTCACCTGTGAGCCGTCATATCCTTCCCAGACAAATTCATCCGCCGGAAGCCGGATATACTGGTCTACGTTTTCGGGCCGCATAAAAAGATAGCCTGTATATCCCGTTTTTGAAAGAAGCTGTACCAGGCCCCTGCTGTGACCAAACGGGTCAACGTTCACTGCAACCGTCGGTGCAACGCAAAATTTCCCGGCAAAATACACACGTCCATATTCAATCTGGCGCAGCATCAGCTCTCCACAGGGCAGATTGCAATCCGGCTGGAGGTACCAGCCGCCCATGATGTGCCATTTTTCCCTTTTAACAAGCTCCCGAATTTGTTCAAACAGCGCAGGGGCGTATTGCTCTGTCCATTCGTACAGGATCGCTTCGTTGTGACAGAATACAAACGTGTCATACTGCCCGCAAAGCTCCGCTGCAATGCGGAACGTAGAAAGGACCTCTGCCGCACCTTCCTCCCACTCCCACTGCCATACCGGATTCAGATGTGCATTGCAGATCAGATGAATATGCTTTCCCATTCTTTCTCCCGTTTTACCCGAGCTTCAGGACCATCTTCAGCACGCGAAGCGCCGAACGCTCCAAATCCGCGCGCGTGATTTCTCCGCTTTTCAGTGCGCTGCGAAGCGCCATTGCATCCCCATGTGGCATTTTAATATCATTCCCAGCGGATAACTCCCGGTTGCGCGGCGGAATAGTGAGCCAGTCCGTTGTAACCAATGTAACCGTCAAACCTCCCCCGCGTATAAAAGGCCGCCATCCCAAAGTGAGCTGCTGC
>ULXZ01054819.1_pt1 | contig 12239 bp, 27 predicted proteins | sample 1961701 | NCBI WGS metagenome assembly ULXZ01 (sample SAMEA4835850, study PRJEB28245) | human gut metagenome | biome: gut microbiome; material: fecal sample | place: Denmark | collected 2008 | reverse complement strand
ATGCAGGACTGTATGGCTTGCAAAAGATGATTCTGAAAAGGCGAAGGATTTAATTAAAAAAGCACTAAAAGATCGCTGCGATAAAGAAATTGAGGCTGCTACTTTGAAATATAAAAACGCTCTAAGTTGCCTGAACTAAAAATTAATTCTACGCATGTTTTGCAAAGTATATAATGAAGGACTACAAACATACGTAGAAAGGAAACTTATGTTTATTCTGTTAACTTTGCTTATTATGCTCGTGATTCTCACCGCATTCTTGATTGTGGGTGTTGCATCTGCTGGTGCAGCATTCCTAATCGTATTCGGTGATATCGTTGTGGCAGTGATATTCATTGTTATGCTGATTAAGCATATTCTGAAGAAACGTTCAGGAAGGTAGTACCTAGATAGGAGATCGCAAGGTCTCTTATCTTTCGAAAGGAGAAGCCATGTTTACTGCTCTTATGATCATCAAGATTATTATCATGGTCTGGTCGCTTATATTTATGATTTGTCTATATCGTACTGTTAAGAAACTTTTGAATAAAATTCCACTACTGTGGTTCAACTGGAACGATAAAGAGCAGAATTTCAAATTCAAATTGGGTTCTAAAGAAGTCGAGATCAACTATAGGAGCGAATAATGGATATTACTACTATTTATTGGGTATGGATTAGTTTAATAATCATTCTTAGCGCTACTTTTGCACAAATTATTCGATTGAAGAATAAAGACTTAAATATTTATAAAAAGCGATGTGACCAGTATCTCAAAACGTATGAGCACATTTGTGAATCGGCTGTTGGATGTCTGCATATTTCACAAATCGACGAGCATAAAGCTCCAGATATTTACCTAGAAATCTACAAAGATTCATATCAGGAAATTCTTAATCGCTCTATTAATGGATCGTGTATTTTTCTGGATTGTGTAGTGGATTCGCAAGACAAACAAGCTCTTTAATGAGTTAATAGGTCATTTAACGAAAGGAGATTCAAATGGCCAGTATTGACAAGGATAAATTGGTAAAGGCACTGAATGACAATGTTGAGATTTCATCTCACATGGAAGTCGGTTCTGAGGATCAATTGCGGGCTACGAAAGTTGTCGAATCGCAAGCGAAAACCTATGCAGAACTTATTGAGTGCGAAGCCAAGATTAATGCTATGGAAAACGAGCAGATGATTAAGTCTGCTGAATTGGCTGAAGCACAAATCAAGGCAGAGCACGAACGTAAGTTGGCAGTGGTTGATCGTGTTACGAACGTCGCTGAAAAGACTGTAACGGTTGCCGGAGTCGGACTTCTCTGTGTTGCTGGATTCCACTTTGAGAAAGAAGGAGCATTTACCAACAAAACATTTGGCAAACTGTCAGATTGGGTTTGGAAACTGTTAAAGTTCTAATTAACTAGATTGAGAGATCTTGATATTTATCAGGGTCTCTCTTATCTTTGATTGGTGAGTTATGAAACTTATTAAATGTGATTTATGCGGTAAAACTATAAAACGTCCTTCTATGCTCATGTATAGCAGTTCCGAATGCATTAACGAAGCAAATAGACTCGAACTACTTGTAGTTGACGAAGATGGTTGTTCTTCAACAAAATTATCTTTTGATCTTTGTGAAGATTGTGGAAAAAGGCTATATACTGAACTTAAGTCATTAAAGAAAACATTTGCACATAAAATATTAGACGCTGATTCTTTTATTTATGGAAAGGAATACAATGAATCTACAAATAAGTCAGATGCGTGAAAAGATTCGCGAAGCATATTCTGGTGAAGGTTGGGCAAAACGTGTTCGCAACATGCCGAATGATCAAGTGATTGCTTTGTATTATAAATTTCTTAAAAAGGGCAAAATCAAAGATGTTTAACTTTAGTCTTCTCGGGCTTATTATTTATACATTTCTGATTCTTAGCCTTGGGGCAGGACTCGGAATTATTGCAATGTGCATTCTCGTAGGGAGTAAGTAATAATGGACTACTATACCTTTTGTGAATTGCAACCTGGTGATTTGGTTGCAGCTAATCGAGGGCGATTCAAGGGTCGAATGTTCGAAGTCGAATCAGTAGACTATGATGAGGAAACTGCTAGGGTTGTTTGGTCTACAGCGAATGAAGCGGTTGCTCCAGATCCGATCCCAGTAATTGATTATAGGCGTTACAGTATTGATTTTCTTGGTTAAAGGAACATAATGTACGAAAAACCTCCTTTATTTTGGGTTCGTTGTCCTTATTGTGGGCATACAATAGGATTAGCTACCGAATTAGAGATGTATCATCAAAGTTTTTGGTGCAACGCATGTTCACGATCTATTAAAACTGATCCGTTTCATTCAAAGCAAAACACGGCCCGCAGAAAAAGCACACGCTATTATGACATATAAAGACTTTTGAAAGGAGTCGGTATGAAACTTACGAGAAATGAGATTTGCATTCTCATCAATTACTATGAGGATCTTAAGTTTGACCTTGAGGATCGAATGGAAAAATTCAAGAATGTTCATGTAGAACTTATGGATAATGATCTATTCATTACTCAACGCGAGCGTTACGAGTCCAGGCACGATGAGTTTGAGTCTCGTATCAACGAGTTGCAGACTGAGCTCGACGAGCTTTATTAGTTTGTCATGGAGAAGAGTTTATAGAAATATAGGCTCTTCTCTTTTTTCTTGAAAGGAGATAGCCATGAACGTTGATATTACACCGAGTGAGTTAAAGGATCTTATTAAGCTTCATGAAGTTGAAAAGAAGCAAGTTATCAAACAATACGAAAAACTTGAAGACTCGTTTTTCAACAATCAAACATATCGTAAAATTGACGAACAACGTGAAAAGAAAATGCTCGATTTGGCAAAGCGTATATACGAGCTTGATTTGCGAATAGTGTATTTAAAACGAGTACTTGATGATCGTGTTAAAAGAACGAAAAAAGTTTTAAATCATATCTACGGTGTGAATGGTGTTATGCTCGATTTGTCATTAAGGGACATTATAGAATTAACAAATGAAATCGATTCTAATGAACTGGATTAACTATGGAAACTCACATGAATCATTCTGAATACTCAGTTAACAAAGTCTATGATAAAGACGGACATATCTCAGGTATTCAATTTATATTAACACGCTACAAATTTTCAGATAATTCTGCTGAGGCACGGTCGGTAAGTCTTATTTATGCAGTAAAAGACCAGAAATGGTTTGCGGAAACTCCTTTTAACGATGGAGCTATTGCACTAGAGCCTGGTAGAGCATTTGATATTGCCCGATCCATGGGTTTGGAAGACAAGGTTGCTGAGATTCTTAAAGAAGAAGGTTTGTAATGTCTAGCTGGACTTATGTTCAAGGGTTGATTGAACTCGGTGTTCCAGGACGAACTCAGGCTGAGAAGGATTATGTCAAGCTTCACAGTCGTAAGGATACTTATCACGTCAAATCTAATTGGCGTATTTCTTTGCCTGAGCCTGAAGGTGTTTCTAAGAAGGAGCTATTATGATTAAAATCGAAGAAACTGAAACTTACGGTTGGGAAGCAGCCATTCGAGGTATGCGCAACCCAATGAACTCGTGGGATAAGAGTGATGGCGATTATAGAATTATTCTTTGTGCTAAGTGTGATGATTGCAAAAGTTTTAAAAATAATCAATGGGAAGACTGCGATAATTGTTCAGTAAGTAAGGCGTGCAATTCACATAAAGGATTTATGGTAGGTCCTAACGATTTAGATCTCATGCGTCGACTTTGTGCTGCTGGTAGCGATCATCGTAAGTTCATGCGCATGATCGTTGTTTATTGCGATATCACAGCTCCACTATATTGGTGGAAAGAGTTCGATACATATAAAGTCGGAACTGTCGCAAATTCTTGCAGTACTATGCATAAGATTCATGATAAAGAGTTTACCATTGATGATTTTAGTCATGAGCATCTAATGTCTTCTGGAGCACCTACTCGATTAAATGTTGGAAAAACATTTGAGGACGAATCATGCAATGAATTAAGCTTTGATCATTACGGGGCGTTATTAGGAGTTGTAAAATCTTTGAATTTCGCTAGAGACATGTATTTGCTACATGGAGAAAAAAAGTATTGGTGGCAAATGATTCAGCTTCTGCCTAGTTCTTATAATCAGAAGAGAACAGTAATGCTTAATTATGAGGTTCTAGCGAATATGTACAAATCCCGTAAGAGCCATAAGCTAGATGAGTGGCATGACTTCTGTGACTGGATTAAGACGCTTCCGTATTCTGGATTGATTACTGGCGAATTTGAGGAGTAGTAATGAAGCGTAGCTGTGCAAGATGTCGGAATTGCTGTCTACACGATACGTATGCGAACATTTCTTCCGAGAATGCATATTGTTTTAATGGCGTAATTCGGTCAATCACTAGTGTCCGTGTGAACAATGATTATATTTGCTTGAAGTATGGGCATGTGATAGTTAAACCTTCCAGATATGTCTGTGACGATTTTGACCCTATTGACTCTATTTCTCTACCGGATTCATTTCGAGAGATAGAAAACGCGTAAAAGCACATCCATATTTTAAGGAGTTCTAATGGGCATTATAGAGTATATTAATATTCAAGGAAAAGTTCGTAAATTACATAAACGCATCGATTCAAGAGGCTGCTTGGAATTGTTGGCAGAGGAGTCTTCCGAGGTAACTCAAGCAGCTATGAAGCTTATTCGAGTATCGGAGTCTTACAATGATAAAGTTTATCCGGCCGATAAAAACAAATACAACATAAAGAACTGCGAAGCGGCTCTTAATAACGAAATAATGGACGTAATAACTTGCGTATTTCTTTTGCAAGCAGCTCATTATGATGTTCCTAATTCCCTCATGGATTACGACGTTATTAACGAGCGTCTGGACAAGATGATTGCGAGAATTGAGGAGAACAAGAATGAGTAGCATCCCAGAAAAGCGAATTATTAATCAATGTATTGACAAAATTCTAGGAATTTATCTAAAGTACAGTTGTAGTAATATAGAACACAAACCTTTTGACGATAGATCTAGAGAGTTCTCAGTTACCTATGAAGGTTACGCTCCTCGCTTAAATTTTGTAGAGGTTGTTGTACAAGATAAGGGCAAGAACCGAACTTTCTTATTCCAAGTTTATCAGGACTACGCTGAATGCTATGCTGATGAGTGGCTTCCTAGAAAAATCGATCACTATCTATACAAGGCAGAGATTACTGATTATCCTGAAAGGGGTCATGTCTTATACGAATGCGATGGACTAGCCTGCGGAACGCCATGCGAGTGTAAAGACTGTCGTCATACGACTGATATTACTCACGCAAAGAACTTCGAGTATAAAAACGGCTCTTGGGTAGAAATAGATGAGGGCTTCGATGAGCCGAATTCTTGCGAATCTAGTTCTGATCCAGTGAACCATCCGAACCATTACGAGATGGTTGGGGCGTTCGAGTCTTTTGACGCCATTGTCGAGTCTCTTGAAATCGATGGTGCGCGATATTTCTGTCAGGGTAATATTATCAAGTACCAGATGCGATATAAGCAGAAGAATGGTGAAGAGGATCTCAAGAAACGTCATTGGTACTCTAGGATGGATCAAATGCTAGCTAAATGCAAGACCATTGAAGATTATTATAAGCTAAAGGAGAGTGATTTTTAATGGCCGTCACTAAAATGGACAAGCTGATGGAAAATTTGTCAAACGGTTTTGCTGATTTTTATAGGACCGCTTATGGCAAAAATCCACCTGATGTTGACCATGTTATCTTTAACGGACCAGCGACTATCGTGTTCTGGGAAGACGGCAAGAAGACAGTCGTAAAGCGTAAGATGGACGATCCTGATAACAAGAATCTGGCTATCATGTACGCGATTATGAAGCGCATTCTCGGATCGACCTCTGCCGTGAACCGCTATATCAACAAACTTGTCTCTGAGGCTAAGGTCAAGGATTCTAAGTAGAAAGGTTTTTTAATGCTTGCAATCATTGTCATTATTGCTGGTTTGATAATCGGCTGGGCATTCTCTTGGGGGATTACTGTCGGTATTCTTTGGGGCATTGTCTGGTTACTCAATATGGCCGGCGTTGCGATCAAATGCTAGCCAAATGCAAAACCATCGAAGACTATTACAAATTGAAGGAGAGTGATTTTTAATGGCTTCTGCTAATTTAGATCTTCAAGACTTGAATGTGCTTCTATCAACTTATACAAAAGACCGACTCGAATTAAAAAAGAGTATTGAAAAATTAAAAGACATTCAATCAACCGAAAACAGTCTCGGAATACGTGTAGGAAAGAATTTCTTAAAAGCGTATGTTAATCTAGATAAGATCGAAAACGATATAGACATTCTTAGTGATACGTTGGACGGAATGGAGAAAAAGATTCCATATATTAAAAGCCTAATTGATAAAGAGGAAAGCATGGCCACCAGTTTTTAAGGAGTAACGAATGCGCACGATTATTGTAGATCACGAATATTGGGAAGAGTATCCTCGTAGTGGATCGTTCATCTATTTTTCAAAGGACAGGAAACTACTAGGGGATAAAACTGTGCTGGAAGGTAAATCAAAAGAGCTGATTGATCGTATGAAAAATCATGACGATTTTGTCAACGGTAAGGCTATGTATATTTTGATCCCAGAAGGACATTTCTTTACAGTCGATGATCTTGATCTCCCGCAGGTTATTCAGATCGTTAAATCAGACATGAGTTCTCTTGAGTTCTTCATGTCTCTTACTCAGGAAGAGGAATAAATGGACAACCCAGTTGTATCGATTTCACCATTATTCGAGTCGTATAACAGTTCAAAAGTTATCGGTATGCTTGCGACTATCAATGAGCCACCGTTCAAAAAGCTCGTAGGATGGAATGCAGAAAAGGATAAATACTGGGCGTCTATCGCCACAAAGAAGAACACTCGTATTCCTATCGATGAGCCAGGAACGATGGTCCTTATCAAAAAGTACAAGCTTGACGTCCTTATGCATGAAGCTTATGATGATGTAGCTGACTAACCGCATATTTTGCAGACCCTATTATGGAGGAGTACAATTCCTCTTAAGTTCGGCCTATTTTGAAAGGATTAACATGAACTTGTCTTGTGTAAACGATTTCGTAAAGAAAGGCGTGAAGTATCTTAATGATAATTCACCAGCAGTACTTACTGGAATCGGAATTGCAGGAGTTATTTGTGCGGTTGTTAAAGCCGTCGAAAAGACTCCCGAAGCAATGGATGCTGTTGTAGAGAAAGCGGAGAACGAACTTCAGACTGAGGGCTTGGACTTCGTAGATGCTAAAGAAGCTCTAGGAACGCCTAAGACTATTGCAACCGGAATCAAGTATTATATTCCGTCAATTGCTATCGGTGGTATGTCTATCGCATGTTTCGTTGGTGCTCAGTCGATTAACACGAAACGTAACGCAGCACTGGCTACACTTTATGCGGTAACATCCAACGAGTTCAATACATACAAGAACGAAGTCGTAAAGAAACTCGGAGAAAAGAAAGAGCACGAAATCGTTGACCGTATTTCTGAGAAGAAGATCAACGATGATCCACTCTCCAGTTCCGAGGTTGTAGTCGACAACGGAGACACGCTGTGCTATGACACATGGTCTGGTCGATATTTCAAGTCGTCTATTCCTAAGATCGAGCGTGCTGTGAATGAGATCAACTCTGAGTGCATTCAGGATATGTGCGCGAGTCTAAATGATTTCTATTTCCTTCTCAATCTTCCTGAAATCAAATGCGGGGATAATTGTGGATGGAATACCGATCATAAACTGAATGTATATTTCTCAGCTCAGGTAGCTGACAACGATAGTCCGTGTATTGTCCTTAATTACAATACGGAGCCTATTACAACTTATACGCAGCTTTAGCAAGGTCTTTAGTGAAAGGAGGTGCTTTCATGAATGAAGGAGGAAAGCTTCTTAGACTTGCTTCGGCTGTATTTACGGTGCTTGGTCTCGTTGCTCAAATTGGCAGCGGAATCATCGCGCAGAAGCAGCTCGATGAGAAAGTCAAAGAGCAAGTAACTAAAGCTCTTGAAGAGCACCGTAATTAGATTAAAGGAAGGGTCGGTCAACGGCTCTTCCTTTATATTTTTGAGGAGCTGTTGATGTTCGAAAAGGAACTATCTTTAATCCACGAGTATATATCTGATCTAGAAAATACTCCGATATTTGGTTCTTTGTCAGAAGACAAACGAATCTCATATCGAAAATTTGCGGCGGAGGAAATTGAGGGAAAGCTTTTGGAAGAAGAGCTCAATATTCCTGCCGCTATCAAAGATCGTATGCCATTTACAGCTGGAGAAATCGTAGACGACTATATTTCTGATCTAAAGAAATTTGTAGCGAGTGCTCCGAATGCAGATGTGAAGTGTGTTCTGAATGAAATGCTTATTTCTTGTAAAGCTATTCTGAATGTCTTTTCAAACGGCGGAGTAGGATACAAGGACGAAGTGTATCGCTGTCAGGATGTATTCACAGGGCGATATTTCTACTCGAACCTTGAACGGATCAATCGTGCCTTAAACAAAACAAATGAAACGTTATATGAGCAAGGTTCAGTATCGCTTAACGCTTACTACATTAATCTTGGAATTTCTCCTATTAAAATTGGGTATAATTTTGATTGGTCTTATCCAGAGTGTAGTCATATTTCATTAACTCTTGACAATTTGGTCAATGATGATGGCGTACGTTGCATGTATGTTGATTTCGAACGGTATCCGAAGCAGAACTACGAAGTTTGGGGTTAATCTTCCGCATATTTTGCAAACCATTTAATGAAGGAGATTCAAAAGGAATCTTCAAGTCAGAAAAGGAGAAAATAATGGACACTGAGGTTGTTGAGACTACTGAAACTATGGACGTGACTCCGATTGAGACTACTGAGGAAATTACGGATATCGAACCCTACGAGGGTGAGAGCAATTCTGTGATGCCCGGATTTATCGGTTTTGCTGGAGGACTAGCTCTTGCTTACGCAGCACCGAAAATCGCCAAGGGCGCAAAGAAGGTCGCTCACTCCGTCAAGGGAAAGATTGACGAAGCTCTGACGAAGCTCAAGACGAAGAAGTCTGAGGATTCGGAAGAATCAAACGATCATGTCGTTATTGACGACGTGGAAGATGAGAAGACCAAATAAGGTCAACTTCGAAGAGAGGATAATCTAAACAGATTATCTTCTCTTTTTTATCTTAGAATGGAGCATAGATGCCTGTCGAAATTAAAGAATATTCTACTGGCGATTCACTCGTAAAGAAAGACGTGATCCAGGACACGAAAAAGGTTGACTATACTGCTCCAAAGGGTAAGGTCACGCTTAAGAAAAGCAAGATGAACTCTTTGGGAAAGTCTGTCATTCAAGGAAGTATCACAGATGCAATCACGGTTGCTATTACGGATTTGATTATTCCTGCTGGACGAGATCTTCTGTTCAACGTTGTGAATTCTGTAGCTCAGACTCTTATTTACGGAGAATCTGAGCAACCTTCAGTGTCAAATGGGGTCAACCGAATTCCATATTCGTCAATCAGTAACTATAATCGTGTAGGCCGACCAACCAGTCGTGTACAGAAAATCCGTCAACGACCAGAAGACGGATTTATATTCGAGCGAAAATCCGATGCTGACACTATTCTTGACGAGCTTCGTAATGCATGTGATAGCTTTGGAGTAGTAAGCGTTCAATCACTATATGAGATTTGCGACAAGACCGCTCCTTACACAGCAAATAAATACGGCTGGATGAACTTGGATGATGCTCGAGTAGAACGGACTCGTGATGGGTACACACTTAAGCTTCCACGATCAATGCCGCTCGATTAAAGTTAAGACATTAATGAAGGAGATATTTTATGTCATTTAAGGAAAACGCCATTGTTAAGATGGCAAATGCCAAATTCTATATTAAGAAGAATAGTCCTGAGATTCTTGTTGGTGCTGGCATTGCCACACTTATCGGATCTCTTGTATATACTGTAATCGGAACACTCAATACTGGTGTTGAGGTTACAAATGCAGTATGTGAGCTTGATGAGATTGAGAACGACGATTCTCTGATGGAAGAGGAGCGTCGTAAAAAGAAGCATGGAATTTATATTCATGCAGGACTCAATATCGCTCGTAACTATGCTCCTGCAGTTACGCTTGCCACGGTGTCAGCCGGTTGCTTGATCGGCTCTAATGCAATCATGCGTCGTCGGGCGTTTAGTCTTGCTGCTGCATATTCTGCTCTTGACACTACATTCTCTGATTATCGTACTCGAGTTATTAATGAGTATGGTGAGGATGTAGATAAGAAGATGCGTTACGGTCTCACCACGAAAGAGGTCGAAGTCGAGCAAGTAGATGATGAGACTGGTGAGGTAGTAAAGACCAAGGCGACTGTTACTGAGGCTGCTGAGAGTGCTACTAATATTTGGTATAAGCATCAGTATGAGCTTTCTGATGGTACTGTGATTGTTAATCCAAATTGGCAACCAAACAAGGATCTCAATGCAACATTCGTTCTTGCTCAGATTGCATGGTTCAACGGTTGTCTGTCCCGTGGAGAGCATGTGTGGCAGGATGATATTTACAAGGAGCTTGGAATTCCTGTGGATGGATATCGTCAGGAAGCTCATGTGCTTGGCTGGACGCCTGACAAGAACGGGGAAAAGTACATCAAGTGCAGGCTGTACAATAAGGAGGAGAGTGGCGAATTCATCTCAAATGATGACGGAGACCTTCTTCTGGCGTTTAATCCCGACGGAATGCTTTATTACAAGTAAAGGTGATAGGCTATGAATAATTTTGTTAAGAGCAGTCTTGTATTCGTAGCCGGTTTTGCATCTGGAGTGGCTGCCACATATTGGGTGGCCACTCGTTACCTCGGATTGGAATGGGTGGAAGATGAGCAGGAGGGACATGATCCTTCTGGAATGGATGATAATGATTCTAGCCTTTCAGAATCTGATGCAAATACTGGCGAGGATATTACAGTAAGCGACGATAAGTATAAGTCCATCGAAAATAATAAAGATTTTGTTGACTATACTAAATACGCCAATGGGTATTTGACTAGATCTAATGAGTCCGACTCGGTTAAAGAGGTTCATATTTTCGACGATGAGAACGTAGATGCGAAGCCTGAGATTATCCCAAGTAATGAGTATGGTATTGATACTGATTATTCTGAGATCGAGCTTCGATTCTATCTTGATTCTCAGCTTATTACTGATGATTGGGATATTCCTCTTGAGAACATGGAAGACACTGTCGGACCGATGGTTCTTCCGTACATGTGTGAAAACCCAGATGCCACTCTATATGTACGCAATGATCGTCTAAAAGCCTACTACGAGATCGTTCCCATGTCTTACGATTATCCCGGTATCCCGGTTGAGGATTAGTGATATTTATGCGTAAGATCAAAAACGAATACTTGGAGTGGCTATATGATCTAGTCTGTGATGATACATATTCCAATCATGTTTCATACCACAAGCTTTTTAACACACTACTTAATCGTAAATTCATCTGGTTTATCCCTAGAGATGAGAACAGGGCGATCGACGGTCTAGAGCTACGTTCTACTTTTCAGAATCTCTATCCTGAAATTCCATGTATGCCTAATGCTGCTGGTTGCTCTGTTCTTGAGGTCCTTATCGCTCTAGCAAAGCGTTGTGAAAACTCGATTGCTAGTGATGATGAATTTGGAGATCGAACAGGACAATGGTTCTGGGAAATGATCGTTAACATGGGTCTCGGTAAGTATGATGATGGCCAATACGATGATGAAGAGGTTAATTATATTATTGATCTTTTTCTGAATCGTGATTACGACGATCATTCTCTTATCGGATGTGCGTTCAATGTTCAATATCCGAAGGCTCCTATGAATCAGACCGAACTGTGGTATCAAATGTGTTGGCATCTAAGCGAAGTCCTTTAGAATAACAACGAAAGGGGGTATTGCATGTAATGTTGGATTTCGTTAAAATTATCGAGCGTAATCCCAAGAAAGATACTGTTGAGATATCTCCGAAGTTTCTCATCAATAAAAGTACGGATCTGATGATTCGTGGTAGCGATTTCTATGCTATATATGATGAGTCTACTGGATTTTGGTCAACTGACGAGCAACGTGCGATATCTTTAATTGATGACATGACTCGTACGTATTACAACGAGCATAAAGATTCTTATAATGCTGTTGTCCGTACGAATTATATTTGGGATTCTGATAGTGGCTTCATTGATAAATG
>ULXZ01039785.1_pt1 | contig 12276 bp, 17 predicted proteins | sample 1961701 | NCBI WGS metagenome assembly ULXZ01 (sample SAMEA4835850, study PRJEB28245) | human gut metagenome | biome: gut microbiome; material: fecal sample | place: Denmark | collected 2008 | reverse complement strand
AGTTCAGACAGATGTTCTTAGTAAAGCCGCTTGAGCCTGTTAAAGTTAAGAAGAAGATCTCCGAACCTGTGGTTAAGGACACTAAGCCTAAGAAGGATAAGGATGGGATCGAGGCAGTTGATTATGATGAGGTAAAGACAGAGATAAAAGAAGTTGATTCAGATTTCTCTAGAGCTATTGTACTTAAGTTACCATATGAGTATACACACCCATATAGTGATGAAAAGATACAGCAGATGCCTATTAAGGTTGGCGATATCGTTATATATAGATCATCTAGAGGTGCTATGTATTTCGATTTGCTTAAGGACTCTCAACTTGTATCGCTTTACGATATTGTAGCAACTGAAACAGTAGAAAAGTAATGAATATAGATAAAGTTTGTAGATAGATTGGACGTACATTGAACGATGACCCAGAGCTAGTAAAACAAATAGTTATGCATTAGTTTTAGTTCATAGTTGATGTTATGAAAGATCAAGATGATACTAGAGACGTGTTAATAAACAAACTATTTAGATTCAAGCTTAAGAATAGATTTAAAGATAATAAAAATAAACCATTAAGCCCATATGAAAAAGATAATAAACATTGATCGCAAGCCTATTATTGTTGATACAGATACAGCTGAGGTTTAGGCGATTAATAGATCTGCAAGAGGTATAGATGATATTTACGTTATTCCAGAAGATGCTAATATTGAGTGGACATCAAAGTTTTTCCCTAACAAAACTATCTGTGCAGATGTAAAGAAAGATGATATTCTTGTCACATTCTACGACAAAGATCTTGGCACAGACTTTGTAATAATTAAGTCTGAAGATTGGTTAAAGGCTCTCAATAACGCAAAAGAAGCTGACCAGAAGAGAAAAGAAGAGTGGGCAGCAAAGCAGAAGGAAAGCGCACATGTGAATGCTGCTTGCGACGATTGTGGAGACTATTGTGGACAATGTTAATATTTAAGTTATGAAGAAAGCTATTAAAAAGACAGTTAAGGTAAAAAGACCTAAGTATATAATCTCTATGCTGGATGTTGCTAACACAAACGATGTTACAGCATACTTCATTAGCAAGAAAATTTCGGCAGGTATGAGAGTGACCGATTGTGACTATTATACAGTTATATCAATCCTTACGGATGCTTTGCTCGATGAGCTTTTTCCAGAGAACCTCTCAGCCGTAGTAAATGATGGCGGAGTTTATAGAAGATGTAAGGCATTCAGAGCCGAAGAGAAGGTCAAGAAGCCTTGGTATAAACGTTTATGGAATTGGATTACTCGTACTAAGTAATCACCTTTAGAGTCTATTAGTCAAACGGTAAAGACGGCCCGATACAAAGGGAATAGTTAGCAGGTTCGACTCCTGCATAGACTCCTCATTTGTTTAAGAAATTATAAGATTGATAATATGAGTGGCGTCCGCCTGATGCGTACACTATAAATAAAAGGTTCCGCGGTAACCGACACGGGCACCAATACTGGTTCTGCGTAACTCCAGCTAAAAGTTACGTGCTTATTGCCCTATGGTGTAATGGCTAGCACAGAAGTCTCTAAAACTTTTAGTCTGGGTTCGAATCCTAGTGGGGTAACAATAAAAAATAATATTTGAATACTATGGAGTTGAAATTTAAGAGACTTGAGGATAACGCTATCCTCCCTATTCGTGGCACAAAAGGTGCTGCAGGAATTGATTTGACTTGCACTAAGATTGAAACAGCTCTTAATGAAGCAAATCAGCTAATGTTGGTTTACCATACAGGATTGGCAGTTGAAATTCCTGCCGGATATGTTGGTTTACTTATACCACGCTCTAGTATTTGGAAGAAATCATTATGGCTTACTGATAATGTCGGTGTTATCGACAGTGATTATAGAGGCGAGATTGTAGCATTCATGAAGGCTACAACAGATACAATTCCTGCTGTTTACAAGCAGGGTGAACGCTTCTGTCAGTTAGTCATCGTTCCTATACCAGAGTATACAATCACAGAGGTTTCTGAGCTTTCTCAAACAGAGAGAGGTGATGGCGGATTTGGTTCTACTGGCACAGGACACGAAAACGAATCTAGCGCAGCTACGGGAACTCAGTCACAGCTTAAGGAACAGGTTGAGTCCGTACCAGAGCAAGCGGCGGCACAAGAAGGTGCTGAGGTAAGTGAAGGGTAGGCCTAATTCACTTACGTAAAGGGGATTACCGAAAGGTAGTTCCCTTTTACTGTTTAAACACATTAATGCATTAATTATGATTTAGGAAAAAGATTTTTTATATAGAGTTCCAGTAAAGAATGCACTCGTAACAGCACATGGGAAGTAGGTTAGAAATCCAGAAATATTGGTTGATCTTGAAGGTGGTGAATTTATGCATGGAGACATACTGGATGCAAACTCTACAAATAAACTTATTGATCAGTCTGTAAAAAATGCTATAGACAATAGCATTGAAAATGGTAATTATGTTACAAAGGATTTACTTAAAGCTGAAACAAGCGCTCGTACAAAGAGTGATGAAGACTTAAATGCAAAGATTAAGGCAGAGCAGACTAGAGCAGAAGGTAAAGAGAAAGAGATATCAGATAAGCTTGCAATAGTTGATGGTGATTCAAACACAGAAGGATCATTTAGAAAAGCTATTGCCGACAAACTTGCTGGTGCTGGTAACGATGACTTGCATACAGCGCTTACAAATGAAGTTAATAGAGCTATTGGTGTCGAAAATGATTTGAAAAATACTATTGGCAAAAAGGCTGACGCTTCTGCGCTTAGTAACTACGTTCTTACAACAGCGCTTAATTAGCAGATTGATACGCTGAATACTGCTATTAGTGCTAAATAGGACGCTGGCAACTATATTCCTTATGATTCAAGTACTAATTCGCAATATAGTATTGGTAAAAATCTTTATGTAACTAATAATAACGAAGGTGTATCAATCTAGAGCACAAATATTACTGGTGGTAATTAGGATGGGGCTTTTTATCTTAATTATAGTTAGTTACATTTTGTTGATTTTTAGAATATATAGGAAGGGCAAGCCATTCGAACAACATATTCTATTAATGGAATAACTTCTGACAAGTATAACAATTGCTTAGCTACTTCAGATGGCACATTTAAACCAATATCTGATTTTGCTTTAAAGACGGAGCTCCCTACTGTTCCTACAAATGTTAGTCAGCTTACTAATGACTCTAATTTTATAACATAGCAAGATGCTGATGCTAAGTATGCATCTGCGAATAGTCTTAATACTGTGAATGATAGCATTTCCAGTTTGAGAGTAGGCCTGTCGAAAAAATTGGATAAAATCATAGCTAATAGTGTTGATGTTACAGATATAGAAACAGCTGGTATAGCAAGACTAAGAACTATTATAATAAGTCTTATAGATGCACTTAATACAAGTGGTCTAATTAGAACAAATTCAAATCTTGAATAAAGCTAGGTCTTAATGAAAGCATGACGGGGTTCACTGCCCCGCCTAGCACAACAGATTCTACCACGCATCTTTTCAAATGCGTACCAGGGTAGGACTTTTATCACCCTAGATGGAATATACTAGGGCTTGCGTAGTAATACGGCACAGTGATGATGATAACCAGAATTCTAAATATGTTGCAAATCTTTAGAAAAACGAAGATGGCAGCTATTCCGCTAGTGTTGGAGTTGTAAAGGAAGATGGGTATAATGACTATGTTAGTAAACATGGCTTACACTTTACAAAAGCTTTACAGGAGTACGCTAGTAAATAGATGGTTAATTCAAATAATTAGGAACATACATGGACTTCTGAGTAGGTTCAAAATGTATGTAATGTACTTAATCTTAAAATTCCAAATACTTCTACAATAGAAGATGTAACTTATACTGCGAATATGGCTTATGTTGATTTTTATCCAGAACTACTTAATGAGCACCAGTGTATAAAATATGCTGCAGCTGTAGCTAATGATAAAGATGGATATACAGGAATTCAGTTTTGTAGATGGGTGGCAGACGTTGTAGGAAAGAAGGAAAATATAGATTGGGATAAATTCAAATAATCTTTAACTGTGGCGTTTTAGACGTGGTCTTCGATGACACCACAGTACAATAATTGTTAACAATTTAAACGAATTAATATGATTAATTTTTGCGTAGAACCAAAAAAGCCTTGTCGCAAAAATCCAATCGGAGAATTAGATTTTAAAATAGACAAGTGTTATTCGTCAATATATTCTAGATTGTGCTGCCATGAAAATGATTCTGTCTCACATATATCTTAGGAAGAAAGAGATGAATGGAATGGAAAGGCTAGCAATTCTGCTTTACTAGATCTTCAAAATCAGCTAAACGAAATAGCTGGAGACGGAGATAACTCTATAAAGAAAGAAATATTGATAGAAGTGTCTAGGTAGATAGCAGGTGCTATTACTGATTTAAATATTGAAGAGTATGCTAAAAAGAAATATGTTGATGACGCTATTAGTAATATTGACTTTGATTAGTATGTTACAAAAGAGAATGCCGATTCTACGTATTTAAACAAGGCTGACTATATAAAATTTGATCCCACTAACTATTATACTATAGCTTAGATATAGAAGATAATCGAAGACTCTACTATAGGGAAAGATTATCCTATAGAGAGCTTTACATTGGAACACAATGAGCTTATTCTTACATAGAAGAATGGTGGTTAGTTTAGAGTAGCTTTATCTGAAAGCGTATCTGATGGCGGAGTAAATGCTGGTTATGTATAGCAGTAGCTTTTAAATTATATTAAAAAGAACACATTATCAAAATTGATAATAAACGATAAGGTATACTCTATTGAAGGTGGGCGTGACATAAAAATACCTATTAGTGGTGCTAGTTCAAGTATAGACTATACTAAATTTGGATATAGCAAATTTTATTTCAAAAAACACCCAAGTAATTCTGTAGCGCCAAGTAAACCTAGTGCAAATAGACCACCTGAAGACGGTTCTGGGTGGGTTGATGATGCCCCAAACTAGAAAGCTGGATACTACATATGGATGACACAAGTATTCATAAATGGTAATGGATAGTATGGAGAATACACAAATCCAATATGTTTAACTGGATCTGCAGGAGAAAACGCTGTATCATACGATATTAAAACGTCTACGAGTACTATTAATTATCAAGATGGTACAATGTACCCAAATCTTATTAGTGTATATGTTGTAAAAAGCAATGGCTCGTAGATTACAAATATTACACCATCAAATGGTTCTGGTTGGTTGTTCTCATATAGTGTTGATGGAGGAGATGCATGGACCACAATATCATCTGATTAGATTCAAACAGAAGGTGATAACGGAATGTTGTTTAAAGCTACAAATGGAACAATAACGTTAAGCGAATATGTTCCAATCATTAGGTCTGGTATAAACGGATCAACTTATTCATTGCAGCTTTCAAACATATCGTTATCATACGTTCCGGCAGATTAGAATTACAACTTATAGATGAGCTGTAATGTTAATTTGTATAAAAACGAAAATGCTATAGATAGTACTGATGCAAATCTATACAATCTATATATGTAGATAAACTCAAACGATAGAACAACATTACAGTATAACACAGATCATTGGGATGTTACAGTAAATACAACAGTATAGTCTAAGTCTAGTACTATTACTATATACGCATATAACACAAGCGGTGCTTATCTTACATCCATAACTATTCCTGTATCGTCATCTGGAGATAAAGGTAATCCTGGAGACGGATCTATTGGACAAACGTTCAAAGGTTCACCTTTAAGAATTGTTGGTACATGGGCTAGTGGTAAAAAGTACTATGATGGAAAGAGAAGTGCAGAAAATGGTATATTCTATTAGGATGTTGTACTTTATAAAGGCGTATATTATGCTTGTGTAAATACAGATTCTGGAGAAGCCGACTATTGGAATACACCGCCAATCACTGCTACGTATTGGTCAGCATTCTCATTATCTCCTAATGTTGTAGCTAATCTTGTTATTGCTAATGATGCGTTTATAAAAGAGATTTCATCTAATGAACTTGTTATTTTTGACGATTAGAAGATAGTTGCTGGTATGACATCTAGTAAAGCTGTAGATGAATCATCACCATTAAATGGTAAGGTTACAACTGAAGGCAAGGGTGACGTTCGTATATGGGCCGGCGAATTTACTGGCGGAGACCTTACAACTGCCCCATTTACTGTTACTAGTGCAGGAAAATTAAATGCAACAGATGCATATATAACGGGAATCGTAAATTCAAAAAGCGGTAATATAGGCGGATTTACAATCTCTGATAAATCACTTGTGTCAGAAAGTGGATCAATAATAAAATTTTTTAATAGATAGACTACCGGTACAACGTTGAAGTTGGATATAAACGTTGGAAATGAGTTATACGCATATTAGGGGACTGCAAATTTGTGCCCAGTATTATATATCGAAGACATTAAAAGTGGAAACGATATATACGAGCCAGCAGGTATAGCTATAAATTCTAGAAAATCTAACAATGACCAGACGACTGCAATACTTGTACAAAGTGGATATATATCAGGACTTAGGGAACCAATTACAAATATAGTCAACAACTTTGGATCTGCAGGCATTGGTGGACCATATGATTATGGTGGTACATTTATCGTAAAGAGCGATAACGTACATGTACGACTCGATGACAAATGCCTTAAAGGAACACAGCACACTTATATTATGCAAGGAGCTTGCATGATATCATTTAGTAGCGATAAATCAAATATATACAGATATAATTCTGCGTAGCCATCAACCGAGGCAAGTTTTAGTGGAAACTCACTATGGATAAGGTGTCTGTTCGATGGAACGAATTGGTATCTTTGCGAGTAATGATTACGGTATAACAATGTTTGATATTATATAGAATAAAATACAATTAAGCACAGAAGATTTAGCTATACCACCATTTAAAGACTTCTACAACAATGCTAAAAATAAACAAGATGCGTTAAAGAAGATTGAATTCATAGTGTGGAGATATAAATGGAATAGCCCATATGAGGCATATCCAGAGAAAGAACGCACATGGAGAGTAGCTAAAGATGTACTTAATGATGAGAATTATAAACCTGATGACGTTGTAAAAGAATTAGCAAAAAGGTTCCAGGAGTTCCAAGAGACTCCTGCTACCAGGCTGCTTAAATCTTCTAAGAGCGCAGCAGAGGGCATTATGAACACAATGGATAGCTATGCTGAAGAAGATCTTGATATAGATACAGCTAAGAAGCTTTCAGCTATATTGAAAGATGTTAGCGGAATAATCAAGTCGTTAGACATGGCTATGAAGTAGGCAAAAGCAGAACAAGCAGAAACCGGTAGAGTCAAGGGTGGTGGCATTATTGGTATGTACGAATAATTATGATAGACTTTAATTAGAGACTCCATGATACTGATAAGTTTAGATAGGCAGCTATCTTCTTTCAACAGCATGGATGCTATACCTTAGCTCCTAGAGGTACTACCGATTATAACAAATATTGGGAGCAAGAGACAGATAGATGCATTAATGGTTATACGGCTCCAGATGGAGAAGGCATAACTGGATACAATTACTTCTATCTAAATTATAGTCCAATCATGCGACTAAAGGAAGAAGAGTATACAGATAGAGAGGGTAACCTTAGAAAGAGGAGACAACGTATACTTGAATTCCCTAGCTTTTGGGACTATGATTACTATTATTTTTGCGCTATAGAACAAGCAGAGTTGGAAGAAAAGCATATGGCTGTGCTCAAATGCAGACAGAGAGGATATTCATTTAAGGGTGGATCTATGCTAGTTAGAAACTATATGCTTATACCAGGTTCGAAGAACTTTGCTATAGCATCAGAACAGAAATTCCTTATAGGTGATGGTTTGTTGACTAAAGCCTGGCAGATAATGGACTTCCTTGATAAGCATACAGCATGGGCTAAGCAAAGACTTGTGTCTACACGTATGGAAAGAACATCCGGTTATAAAATCACCGATGAGTTTGGTAAACAAACCGAACAAGGATACCTGTCTAGTATAACAGGAATAACCCTTAAGAACGATCCAGAACGTATGCGTGGTACACGTGCTAAGCTTGTACTATGGGAGGAAGGCGGTAAGTTTCCTAACCTTCTTGATGCATGGCGTATAGAACAGCCTTCAGTAGAAACCGATGACGGTAAAGCGTTCGGATTGATGATAGCATTTGGTACCGGTGGTACCGAAGGAGCTAGCTTCGAAGGATTGAAAGAATTGTTCTATAATCCTAAGTCTTATAATGTTCTCAGCTTCCCTAATATATGGGATGAAGGCAGAGAGAATACTGAATGTGCATTCTTTGTTCCAGCATATTCAAACCTAGAGTCATTTGATGATGACGGTAATTAGGTTTACATGGATAGGGATGGAAATAGCTATAAAGAGAAAGCTATAGAGAACCTTATAGATTAGAGAAACAAGGTAAAGGACGGTGGTGCTAGTTAGCAATCAATAGACCGTTTTATATCAGAGCGTCCTATAAGGCCAGCAGAGGCTGTATTGGAGCTAGGTAAGAATATATTCCCCAGAAAGTTATTAATGGACCAGTTGACCAGAATAAGGACCAATAAGAAGCTACAAAGCATGAAGCATATAGTTGATCTAGAATGGGATGGAAATGGTCAGGTAAAGGCTACAGAAAAGCCTAGTGGTGATATAACTAACTACCCTCTTAAGAAGGGAGACAAGCCACATGGATCTGTAGTTATATGGGAGTACCCAGTAAAGGATCCTCCGCTTGGATTATATATAGGAGGATGCGACCCATACGACCATGATGATAGTTTTACAAACTCTCTTGGTTCTACATTTATATTTAAACGCGTAAGAGCTGGGGAAGCATGGACAGATGTAATAGTAGCAGAGTATTCCGGAAGACCGGATACAGCAGAAGAATACTATGAGAATGTTCGCAAGCTGCTTACATTTTATAACGCTAGATTATTATTTGAGAATGAAAGAAAAGGAATCTACCCTTACTTTACGAATAAACACTGCGATTACCTCTTGGCTGATTAGCCAGATAAAATCATATCTGAAGTCTTTAAAGACAGCAAAGTGCAAAGAAGAAAAGGATGCCACATGACCAAGCAAATTAGGGCGTATGGCGAAGGATTAATATTAGAGTGGCTGTTAGATGAGTTTGAAGAAGGCCACCCTAATGTAGAAAGAGTATACAGCGAACCTCTAATAGAAGAGCTTATAGAGAATGATGGTGTACGAAATGTAGACCGAGTTATAGCTTTGTGTATGGTAATGATATACAGAGAGGAGCTCTATTAGCTAAAGGTGTCGTCTGCAAAAGAACAAAACAAATAGGTTGAACTCTTCGAGATGCCGTTATTTAGCAAACAATGGTTTGAAGAAGATAGCAGCACAAGTGAAGACGGTATGCCGATATTCACATTTTAATACATGGAAGATAACTTATACAATTCAGCTTTCCCCAGACAAAAGCTCCCTCTTTCAAAGAAAGGAAAGAAATGGCAGGAAGATTGCGTTAACTATATTATAGGTGAAGGTAACGTAACATCTGGAGGAAATAGTACATCATATTACGGAGAGCTGTAGACCTATTATAATTTATATAACAGCATCTTCGACGAGAAGGATTTTAAATCAATTACAAACCCATTCAAGGTCGAGGATGGTTTTCCTGCTACTCCTCACGACTTTAATATTATAAGACCTAAAGTAGATTTGCTTATAGGTGAGGAAACAAAAAGACCTCTTAACTTCAGAGTTATCAGAACTTCATAGGAGGCTACATCTGAAATGCAGGAGAAAGAGAAATAGATGATTCTGCAATATATAGAAGCAGCTATCACAGCTAAAATGAGCCCAGAAGAAGCTCAGTAGTTCCAAGAATAGCTACAGTCTGGAGAGATTATGCCGCCAGAGTAGATAGCTAAGTATATGGATAAAGACTACAAAGATATTGTAGAAAATACTGCGTATCATTCTCTTACTTATCTGAGAGAGAAGCTTGATCTTGACAACGAGTTTATCAAAGGCTGGAAGGACGGATTGATCTCAGGTAGAGAAATTTATTACGTTGGCGTACTTAATGCAGAGCCATATGCGGAAAGAGTTAATCCTATATGTTTCTCTTACGATAAAAGCCCAGACCTTGATTTTATTGAGGATGGATCATGGTGTTGCAGAAAGATGCGTATGCCTATAACTGAAGTATACGATAGATATTACGACAAGCTTGAAGAGAAGGATCTTGATAGGCTTGAAGAAATGATTGGTTCTACTCCTGGCAGAAACCTTGGAGACAGAAGTCCTGTTGATATGGGCATATAGTTACGTATATATGATAACCCGATATTTGAAGGATCTGGTAAATCGCTTGTAAATGTATGGCATTGTTGCTGGAAGTCTTTTAAGAAGATCTTTTACGTAACAACTACAGATGACGCAGGACAGCCTTAGATAAATATAGTTGATGAAACATATCAGCCTGTTGGTAATGAGGTTAGTGTAGAACCAGATTGGATTATAGAGGTATGGGAAGGATATAGAGCTGGTAGCGATTTATACTTTGGCATACAGCCTATCGAGTATCAGCATGTAAGTATCGATAACCCTAATAGCCAGAAGCTTCCTTATTGTGGTGCTATTTATAGTAACACAAATAGTAAGCCTAGATCATTGGTTAGCATTCTTAAGCCATTGTAGTATATGTATATTGTATTATGGTACAGACTTGAGTTAGCTATCGCCAGAGATAAAGGTAAGGTTGTAAACATGGATATTACATAGATTCCTAAGTCTATGAATATTAGCCCAGCTAAATGGATGCATTACTTGTCTAGTGTTGGTGTTAACTTTATTAACCCATATGAAGAAGGTTGGAATATCCCAGGAAGAGAGGGTGGTAAGCCTGCTCAGTTCAATCAGATTACAGCATTGGATCTTACAATGTCTAACGTCATAGCTGAATATATACAGCTGATGGATAAGATAGAAGAACTGGCTGGAACGATCTCTGGTATTACATAGCAGCGTGAAGGATCTGTAAGCGCATCAGAGATGGTAGGTAATGTAGAAAGATCTGTAGTACAGAGCTCGCATATTACTGAACCATTATTCTGGGTTCATAACCAGTGCAAGCGAAGAGTGCTTAATATGCTTCTTAATACAGCTAAGGGTGCTTGGGAAGAGACTGGCAAACAAAAGCTCCAGTATATCTTTGATAATGGAGAAAGAGCATTCTTGGATATTACTCCTAAGTTCTACTATGAGGATATGGATGTATTCGTAAGTGATACATCTAAAGATCTTGAGAACATACAGAAGCTCCAGCAGCTTATACAGCCAGCTATGCAGAATGGTGCTAGCTTACTTGAAGCTGCAGAGATTCTTACAAACGATAATTTCAATATCATTAAGCAGAAGCTTAAGGATATGTAGACCAGGCAGGAGCAGATATAGCAGCAGCAGCAGGAAGCAGAAGCTCAGCAGCAATAGCAGTTACAGCAGATGCAGAATGAATCTAAGCAGCAAGAGCTTATGTTACAGGAAGCTCAGATGGATCTTTAGAGATATCAGATTGATCAAGATAATTAGACTAAGATAGCTGTAGCACAGATTAATGCTTATCGTGGTGCAGAAGATATGGATCAAGACAATAATGGAATACCTGATGTTGCAGAACTTGGCAAACAAGCTATCGAGCAGCAGAAGATTAATCAAGATGCTTATAATAAGCGTTATGAAGCTAAGCAGAAGCGAGAAATAGAAGATCAGAAGATTTAGCTTGAGAAAGATAAGATGAAGCATGAGACAGAGCTGCAGAAGGCTAAGGATGATGCTGCTTATGAACGCGAGAAACTTAAGGCTCGCACGGCCCTTAAGAATAAAACATCTGGCGAGAAGTAATGAAGTTTAACAACAAGACATTTTAGTAGAAGTATGAGGCGTGGAAGAATGGCGCTGATTACTGGAAGGATATTAGAGGAATCAACTTGGGTGGAAACACCCAGGCTGAGGAACCTAGTCCAGAAGAGTAGCTGTAGATAGATCAGAATGTATAGTCTATACTTAATGCTTATAATGAAGGAAAGGATGCTAATATAGCTGAAGACATTATTAAGCCATTACCTTTTGACACTCCATTAAATGAAGAGCATCCTATACTTCATAAATATAAAGGTGGAAAAGATGATTCTATTAATACTTTTGTTAACAGAATGGGCCCTCTTGTAGGACAATAGCTGAACAGATATGGT
>ULXZ01061254.1_pt1 | contig 12283 bp, 21 predicted proteins | sample 1961701 | NCBI WGS metagenome assembly ULXZ01 (sample SAMEA4835850, study PRJEB28245) | human gut metagenome | biome: gut microbiome; material: fecal sample | place: Denmark | collected 2008 | reverse complement strand
CTTTGACGGCGGGATTCTCTATATCCTTCAGCAAACGAGTTATCTCTGGACGATCTTTAAGTGTTTCACCACTACCTACTTCCATGTATTTATTCTCGGGTGGTATGGGACCGCCAAGATATTTGATGGCGTACTCTTCAAGTATCTTACTATGCTTCTCTAGAACCTCTTCTACTGATAGAAGAACATCATCAGTTCTTGACTTTCGCCCGTATTCCTTGACTTCGTAATAATAAAACGTTGGATATTCTTTATACATTTTGTTCTTCCTTTCTATGATGTGGTGCCAGGGTATATTTGGCATCACCTCCCTTCAGGAAACACTTTTACTTTTCTCGCATAGAAATTAAGAATCTACCATATTCCATCAGCTTTTCATGCTCTTCATCTGTGAATGGGTCCATACCAAACGTCTTATGCCAAGCTTCTACATGCTTCACATAAGTCTCGTTTACAGACGAATACACAGCCTCCTCTTCTCCATCAGATATTTTCGTAGATATCATTTCTTTACCACCCCAACCCATTAAATTCGCAGGCGTCGTGTCTAACGCCTCGGCAAGCGGATTGAGAATGCTCAACGGTAAATTTTCAATATCGCCATTCTCGTATCTATATACAGTGGTTCGGTTCTTACCTAACTTATCAGCTAGATCATCGATTGACATACCTCGTTTCATTCGTAAATTCTTTATTCGTTTTCCTATAGACATTATCTTGTCTCCTTTCTGACAAAACTTATCATATATTAATATTTGCATACATGCAAACGAAAAGCAAACCTAGATTAAAAAATTTGCATTTTATGCGAAAAAAATGTATTGACAGAAAAATTGGAATGGTGTTATCTTTTAGATGTTGCATGAAACGCAACCAGAAAGAGGTGTGTGCATTGGATGCAAATAAATTAATTTTTAAAATTTTTGAGAAGAGCTTACATATTGACACAGCCGCTGAGTTGTATAAGAAAATTACCAACAATGACACTATCACAATCGGCGATGCTCTTAGACTGAAAGAAATTTTAGATTTAACTAATTCAGAAGCAATTGATATTTTCTTATCTTAGAGGTGTTTGTGTATGAAAACATACAGATTTAAAAACGCTACAATATATGTTCATGGCGAAATCAATAAAGAACGACTTCGAAAAGCTACTATTAAGCTTGTTAAAGACTCTCAGAAGTATAAGAAAGGAGTGACGAAGCAGTGAGCACGATTATTCGGCCAGAGGTTTCGCGAAAGAATAAATACTGGATTAATAAACATCGGCATTACGAGCTAAAACATTTTTGTCTACAGTACCCAGAATGGAAACGAGCTTATTATTCGAGCCCGTCCATTTCTTCATCAATTAGCGACGAACCATCGAGAGGTAGTTCATACGGAGATCCAACTGCAAAACATGCCATTCGCCGAATCCATTACATAGAACGAATTGAACTGATTGAGCGTTTGGTAGAAGAAGCTGATGAAAATTTACATAATTATATTCTCAAGGGTGTTACTGAAGGGCTATCCTATACACATTTGAGAACTAAATTGAACATTCCATGTAGTCGAGACATGTACTATGATCGGTACAGAAAATTCTTTTGGCTGCTTAATAATGCTAGAGACTAAGGAGACGATTATGATGAATTCAAGAGTGGAACTCAGAACTAGAGCTAGAAAATTAAAAGGATTGATGAACCTATTAGCTGACGATATTCGTCATCTAAATGCTGATGCAGAAGACCACGATTTACTATGTCTTGTGGAGTCCATACATGATGTAAAAGAAACGCTGCAAATGTTTACTGATGGAATTGTCGAGCTCGAGTATGCGCTATATTTGTCGAGTCAGAAACAGTCGCGAAATTTACAATCTCCTTTATGAAAGGAGACGATGGTATGATTAAAAACAAAATTTATGCTACGGCATTGTTAGGAATTGGTGTGGCATCTATGGTGCTAACCAAAGAAGCAACAGTTTTAGTATTGATATGTACAATCGCATTGCCATTGTTTTTCAGCAAAAGAGAATGGATTTATTAAAAGATTGAGCCAGCAATGGCTCTTTCTTTTTATATTCTTTAATCTAGGTTAAAAACTTCTAATCTAGATTAAACGTGTTCATATTTTCCGTACGTGGGTTACCATAAGCAATGCTATTTTTGAAAGGCGAAAAATCCCCGGATGGAAATTTTGAAAAATCATTTTAAGAAAGGAGAATATTCATGAGTTTTACTTTTTGGCAGCTTGTTCTTGCGATCGTACTGAGTTCGGCTTTTACGTCAATCTTTTTACATTTGGGATCGGCGCATGGAACCCTTCGAATCGATCATTCCAATCCAGAAAAAGATATCTATCGAATCGAAATCGATGACCTGGATGAATTAAAGAAAAAGCGTAGAGCAATCCTGTACGTTGACCATCACGCGGATCTTTCGCAAAAATAACAAGTTCTGTTATGGAACAGTAGTTCACTATATTTGAAAAGGAGAAAAAGCAATGAGCATTCAAACAGATTTGAGAGAAGAACTTACAAGCGAACTCGAGGAACTGAGCAAAGTGGAATTCGGTAGCGAAAAATATAAGGTTGGTGTAGCTGGCGTAACGCAGCTTGCGGATCGATTGATCGAGATGTCTAAATTGGATGCCGAGGATGAGAAGATCGATATTGAGCGTCAAAAACTCGATATTGAGAATCAGAAATTTGAGGAGGATAAGAAAGACAGAAAGACAAAGAACCGCATTTCGGCGTTTGGCGTCGCAGCACCGGCAATTATTGCAGTCGTTGGTGGAGCCGCTATGTTCATCTATGAGGAACGCGGAAGTATTACGTCTCAAGTTGGACGGAAGATTATTGATAAGTACATTTTCAGAGTAAAGTAAACAAATGTTACAAAGTAAGAGGTTATGGAAACATAGCCTCTTGCTTTTCTTTAAGGAGGCCCCATGCGATACCACTACGAAAAACCGTCCGTATATTTGTCTATGTACGGCTCTACATATACTTGTAATCATCCAGTCTATAATTCCTGTACGCTATTTCAAATAGACGGCAAAGGACTCGCTATTATTCAGCAACGATTCGATAAAAATAAAAAACGAACTTGGTGGGGAGAAATAGATCCATGGTTGACAGATTCGCTGTATTTACACCCAGGATTTAAAGACTATTTCGATAAACGTTCTGGTGCGTGTACGGACGGGTTATATCCTACCGTTACCGTACGGCAAATGATGTGGGCACTTAAAATTAAGCCAATACAGAAAGAACGATGGGAAACAACATTCGATAGGCGTGATATTTGATTCGCGGCATTTACATGCTCCTTTATGAGGAATTAACGAAAGGAGAATGGAGATGGACGAATTGAAATTAAACCTATCTAGCAAACTTATGAGAGGGATTGTTACCAAGTTAATATCCAAAGCAGTGTATAAGAAGACCGGTTACAAGATTGGAATCGAGCTTAACAATATTAATGTGGAGGTTATTAACGGTAGAGCCCATATTCATATAAATGCGGATGCGGAAATTGACAATGACGAATTGATGAAAATCGTTAGGACCATTAAAGATTGAGCCAGCAATGGCTCTTTCTTTTATATTCGCGAAATTTGCAAGTTGTATTATGAGAGACAGGTAGCTTAACGGTAAAGCACCACTGTGTAGAGTGGCGATCTCGGTTCGAATCCGATACTGTTTCTTTTGTTTTCCACTAAACCACGAAGGGTGAGAGAAATGAACAGATTATTGAATGCTTCAAAACTGTTTGTCAAACGTAATGGGTCTACAATTTTAACTTGCGCAGGAGGTGCTGGTGTAGTTGCTACTACCATATTAGCGGTAAAGGCAACGCCGAAAGCTTTAGCACTTATCGAGCATGCAAGAGAAGAGAAAGGTGATCAGCTCACCAAGTTCGAGGTTGTCAGCGTAGCAGCGCCTGCTTATATTCCAACAGTTTTAATAGGCGTATCTACAATCGCTTGTATATTTGGAGCGAATGTACTGAATAAGAGAACTCAAGCGTCCTTAATGAGTGCTTATGCTTTACTCGACAGTTCTTACAAAGAATACAAAAGTAAGGTCGTAGATTTGTATGGAGAAGAGGCCGATTTACGAGTAAAAGAAGAAATTGCAAAAGATAAGTACGCAGGTGACGGGAATAAGCCAGATAATGATAAAGTACTTTTCTATGACGAGTTCTCAGGCCGATATTTTCAGTCGACTACGACCGATGTACTTAAAGCCGAGTACGCGGTTAATAAAAAGCTGTCTACTTGGGGTGGAGTATATTTGAATGAATTCTACGAACTAGTTGGTTTACCTAAAACTGACTATGGGGATCATTTAGGTTGGTCAGCAGCGGGTATGTACGAAATGCATTGGGAAGAATGGCTTGATTTCTGTCATGAAAAGTTCATGCTCGACGATGGTCTGGAAGGATACATTATCACATTTAACCATGAGCCGATTCCAGGATTCGAAGAGTATTAAGTCGCGAAATTTGCAAGCAGTATTATGAAAGGAGATGAAAGTTTATGGCAGTCGATGTTATTAAAGTAGTCAAGATCGCAGGAACAGTTTTGAGCGTAGCAGGTATGGTAGCTTCAAACTGGGCTGGCGGTAAGGAAGCAAGCAAAACATTGGAAAAGCTCGTCAACGATCATTTTGCAAACAAGTAAGAGGGCCTACGGGCCTTCTTATTTTTATTTGAAAGGAGAAAAGCCCCATGAGCAAATTTAGCATGGCAAATGTAAGTACAAACATTCGACAATTTGTAAACAAGCGAAGTCCAGAGATTCTTACCGGAATCGGAATTGCTGGGATGATTACAACTACTGTATTGGCAGTTAAAGCAACTCCTAAAGCGATGGAACTTATCGAGGAAAGAAAAACCCAAGAATGGACCGATAAATTGTCTCCGTTGGAAGTTGTTAAAGTTGCTTGGAAGCCTTATGTTCCGGCAATCGTAACGGGTGTGACATCCACGTTCTGCTTGATTGGAGCAAGCTCTGTTCATTTGAAACGTAATGCTGCTCTTGCAACGGCGTATAAGCTTTCTGAGACGGCATTGACGGAATATCGTGAAAAAGTCATCGAAACAATTGGCGAAAAGAAAGAACAGACTGTTCGTGACAAGGTTGCTGAGGAACGAGTAAAGAAGAATCCGGTTAGTAAGAACGAAGTAATTGTTACGAATACCGGTAAAACTCTTTGTTTCGATCCGATCTCTGCTCGATATTTCTACTCAAGTATCGAGAAGATTAAAAGAGCTGAAAATGAGCTTAATAAGGAGATGCTTCATGCATTTTCTGGTTATGTATCATTGAATGATTTCTATGATGAAATCGGACTGGATCACACGAGTGTTGGCGATGATCTTGGTTGGAATACCGATAAGTTGATTGATATTAACTTCAGTTCCCAATTGAACGATAATGGTGAACCTAGTGTTGTCTTGGATTATGCGGTTGCGCCTAATTACAACTACTATAAGTTCTCATAATTCGCGAAATTTACAATGCGTTTTATGAGGTAAAAACCCAAACTATTTATTCGAAAAGGAGAAATACATTATGAGCAAAGAAATCGAAAACGTGAACGTTGAGGAAGTCGAAGCAACCGAAGAAATCAAAGAAGGATTCAAAACCAAAGCAGGTAGATTCTTGAAGAAGAACGGCAAGAAGATTGTGGCAGGTGTCGCAGTCATTGGCGGTATCGGATTGATCTATGCACTTGGTAAGAATTCCAGCGTGGTTTCGAACGATGTCATCGATGACGTTACGGACATCGTTACAGATGAAGCTACGGATGTTGTAACCGATCTGTAAAAGATGGGATTATCCAAGAGGAGAGTATCTGAAATATGGTACTCTCCTTTTTATTTTTGAAAGGAGGCGTTCATAGTGAACGAAGAATATAAGCCTAATTCTCATAAGTTCCGAGAAGGCGAAGCCGCATCTCCAGAGGACAAGAAAATCGAAAAAGTCGTCAAAGGTAAGGTACGGACGAAGCCGAAGAGCGGAATTAGCAAGATTAGCGATGTCTTTATTTCTGAAGATGCCGCTAATGTCAAATCGTACATCGTTATGGATGTGCTTGTCCCTGCAGTTAAGAAGGCTATCTCCGATATTGTCCGAGATGGTATCGATATGATTCTGTACGGAGATACAAAGAGTCGTAGAAGTAGTTCTACATCTTCCTACGTATCATATCGCGACTACTCTAATCGAGACAGAGATCGATTCAGTGACTCTCGTGATTCACGTACGAGATCCGGCTATAACCACGATGATATTATCCTCGAAACTCGTGGAGAAGCTGAAGAAGTACTGACTCGTATGGATGAGCTCATTGACACATATGGAGTCGTTTCAGTAGCGGATCTGTATGATCTCATCGGTAAATCTTGCGAGTATACGGACAATAAATATGGCTGGACGAATATTCGCAATGCCGAGCCCATTCGAGTTCGTGATGGCTATATGCTGAAACTTCCCAAAGCATTACCTATTAAGTGAAAAGGAGAATGATATTTATGAATAAGACTGAAATCATGGCAAAAATGACTCGTACATTCAATAGAACGGGTCTTCAACTTAAAAAGCATAGCCCTGAAATTCTGCTTGCTGCCGGCGTAGTCGGCGTCGTGGCAAGCGGTGTTATGGCTTGTAAGGCGACTCTTAAAGTACAGGAAATCGTCGAGGATGCAAAGGGCAAGATCGATACGATTCATGAGGTGTCGAACGATCCTGAGATGGCTGAAAAGTACACAGAAGAAGACAGCAAGAAGGACCTGGCGATTGTCTACACGCAGACTGCCGTTAAGATGATCAAGCTTTATGGCCCGTCCGTAGCCCTTGGTGTTGCATCTCTTGGATGCATGATCGGTTCTAACAGAATTCTCAATAAGCGTAATGTCGCTCTGGCTGCTGCGTATACGGCTGTTGATAAGAGCTTCAAAGAATATCGTGGTCGTGTGATCGAGCGTTTCGGTAAGCAAATGGACAAAGAGCTGAGATATAACATTAAAGCTCAGGAAATTGAAGAAGTTTCTGTTGACGAAAAGGGCAAAGAAGTAACTAAGAAGTCTACTGTCGAAGTTATGGACCCGAATGCATATAGCCCGTACTCCATCGTATTTGATGATGGTAACACTGGCTGGGACCCCGATCCGGAGCTTACGAAGTATTTCCTTATTCAGCAGCAGAATTGGGCAAACGATCGTCTGAAAGCTAAGGGTCATCTGTTCCTGAACGAAGTTTATGACATGCTTGGCGCAAAAAGAACCAAAGCTGGTGCTCAGGTTGGTTGGGTTTATGATGAAAAGAATCCTATTGGTGATAACTATGTCGACTTTGGAATCTTTGATATTCGTAGCCCGAAAGCTCGTGATTTCGTGAACGGACTTGAAAAAGTTATCGTCCTTGATTTCAACGTCGATGGAGTTATTCTCGACTTGATTTGAAGGGATCTGGACGCTGTGGGGTCAGGCAACTCATATCAAGATATGTTTGACTACCCCTGGCGGTATCCAATGTGAAAAGGAGAACTACTAATGACTGGTAAAGATTTAATTATTTATATCCTGCAGAACAATCTTGAAGATGAGGTAGTTCTTAAAGAAGGTTTCTTCGTCGGGTTTATGGACGAAAATGAGGCTGCTGCTAAATTTAATGTAGGAGTCGGGACCATCTGGGCTTGGTATTCGATTGGTGTGTTAGATGGAATTCAAGTCGGAGAAAAACTATATTTCATGAAAAATGCACAAGATCCAAGAAAGGGAGAGATGATTCATGAATCTTAATTTAAAACGTATGTCATACACGTTTATAGCAGTAGCTAGTATTTGTTTCGTAACTGGACTTGCGGTTTTGTCTCAGCCAGAGGGAGATGAAACCGTATGGACCGACTAGAAGAAACGATGTCCGCAATTGTATATTTGACAGCGAATAAAAAGAAAAGGCACATTATAGGCGGTGTTCTCTTGAGCGTATCGCTATTATTCGGAGGCCTCGCTTTGACTGTCATGTCTATCAAAAATGAGGAGAAAGACGATTATGAACAAGATGTCGACTAACATGTTCATATTTGCTGCAGGGGCCGCTATCGGCTCCGCAGTTGCTTGGTTGTATGCCAAGAAGTACTATGAGAGAATTGCAAATGAAGAGATTGAATCCATGAAAGAATGGGTGAATCGTAGAGTTGCAGAGCATGAGGAAACAACATCGGATACGAATGTTCCTGATGAAAAGCCCATTCCCAGTATGAAACCGGATCTTATGGAGTACGCCAAAAAGGTAACAGACCTTGGCTATATCGATTATTCCCGCACAAATAGTGAACCAGAAGAAGCAAAAGAGGAGGTGGAAGAAGACGTGGATGACTATATTTATGTGATCAAACCTGAAGAATTCGGAGAATGCGATTATGATGAGGTTAGCCTCACATACTATGCTGATGGGATCTTGACAGATGAACAGGATGAACCCATTGAGGATTTGGCAGGCACCGTCGGAGAAGATTACATGACTCATTTCGGTGAATTCGAAGATGACTCAGTTTTCATTAGAAATGAGCGTTTGCAGGTCGATTTCGAGATCCTCGCAGATCAAAGAAATTACTCCGATCTCGCTAAGAACAAGCCTAATCCTATGGAGGATGAATGAATCGACATGAAATAAACAATCTATATTTTCAGTGGCTATACGATTGGGTATGTGATGGTCGATTTCATCAGGATATTTCCTATAAGAAGCTCCTGATGCACCTTCATAGTACCGAATTCACGTATATCATTCAAAAAGATCAAAACCGCGCCGAAGACGGTATAAATATGCGCTATCGTTTCGCCAAAACCGCAGGGCTCAATGAGCCTGTTGGTTTTATCATGGATTGTCTGGACGGTCCTTGCAGTGTATTTGAGATGATGCTAGCTCTTGCAAATCGTTGTGAGGAAGATTATATGGACGATCCTGCATTCGGTGATCGGACGGTTCAATGGTTCTGGGGAATGATTGCAAATCTAAACCTCGGCTCCATGATTGATACCAGATATGACAAACGTTATGTCGATGAAGTTCTCTATAATTTTCTTCATAGAAAATACGAACGAGATGGCAGAGGCGGGTTATTCAGAATTCGTGGCTGTCGAGAAGACATGCGAAAAGTTGAGATCTGGCATCAAATGTGTTATTACCTAGACACATTCGTGTAGTTTTATTGCGAAAGGAGAAAGAACGAGGTGATTGATTTCTTGATGATTTCTACCCGTAATACGAAAAGCGGTGTAGAGATTCTGCCGAAATTCATCATTAAACGTTCAACCGATCTGATGATCCGAGGCGGCGACTTTTATGCTATTTGGCTAGAAGATCGCGGCATGTGGTCTACGAACGAGCAAGACGCACTCGAGCTTATCGACAAAGAGCTGGATAAGTACGTTGAAGAATATCGTAAAAAATATAGCAATGAGCCCAAGGTGTTCCACATGTGGGATGCTGAATCTGGGATGATTGATCGTTGGCATCGATATTGTCAGAAGCAGATGCGAGACAATTATCACATGCTTGACGAAAAATTGATATTCTCTAACATGGAACCGAATAAGAAGGATTATGCAAGTAAACGGTTGCCATATCCTCTTGAGGATGGCGATTGCCCCGCATTCAAGAAATTGATCTCCACTCTCTACACAGAGGAGGAGCGTCTTAAGATTGAATGGGCAATTGGCTCTATCGTAACTGGAGACTCCAAGTCAATCCAGAAATTCATGGTTCTGTATGGTGCAGCGGGTACAGGTAAATCGACAATTTTGAATATCATCCAACAATTATTCGAGGGTTACTACTCGGTCTTTGATGCGAAAGCATTGGGGTCGTCTAGTAACTCTTTTGCGTTGGAAGCATTCAAGTCGAATCCGCTTGTAGCAATCCAGCATGATGGCGACTTGTCAAAAATCGAGGATAACACGCGGTTGAACAGTCTTGTCTCCCATGAGGAAATGACCATCAATGAAAAGTTTAAGTCGACATATTCTAACAGGTTTAAGTGTTTCTTATTCATGGGCACGAACCGTCCCGTTAAGATTACGGACGCAAAGTCTGGTCTACTTAGACGATTGATTGATGTTACTCCTTCAGGGAACAAGTTAAGTCCAAAGGAATACAAAACGGTCACGAAGCAGGTGTCATTCGAACTTGGTGCAATTGCGAATTATTGCAAGGAAGTATATTTGAGTGATCCTGGTAGATATGACAACTATGTTCCTACGCTGATGATGGGTGCATCCAACGACTTCTACAACTTTATGGTCGACTCGTATCATATTTTCTTGAAGGACAATGGAACGACTCTGAAAGCAGCGTGGGAAATGTATAGAACATATTGCGAGGATGCTAAAGTCCCATATCCTTTCTCTCAACGAATCTTCAAAGAAGAGCTTAAAAACTATTTTTGGGAGTTCGATGAGGAAAGTGATGGCACTGAACTTCGTAACCAATATACAGGTTTCCGTACGGACGTATTTGAAAAGAGTAAACCGAGAAAGAGAAAGGAGATACATAAGCCAAAACTGATTGAATTCAACTCGACTGAGTCTATATTTGATCAGGAGTGCAAAGATTGTCCGGCTCAGTATGCTAGTGCGAAAGAAACTCCGACAAAGAAGTGGGAAAATGTCACGACAAAATTGTCTGATATTGACACGTCGAGAGTTCACTATGTCAGAGTTCCCGAAAACCATATTGTTATCGATTTTGATATTCCAGATGAGAACGGGAATAAATGTTTCGAGAAAAATGTGGAAGAGGCTAGTAAATGGCCGGCTACGTACGCAGAACTAAGTAAAAGTGGTCAGGGCGTGCATTTGCATTATATTTATACGGGCGACCCGACAAAACTGAGTCGAGTATATGATGACCATATTGAGGTGAAGGTCTTCACTGGAAATAGTTCGCTTCGAAGAAAACTTACGAAGTGCAATGATTTGCCGATTAATTCGATCAGCTCGGGTCTTCCGCTGAAAGGAGAAGATAAGGTGATTAACTTTGAAGGTCTTAAGAATGAGAAAGCTCTTAGGACCATGATTAAGAAAAACCTTTGTAAAGAAATCCACGCCAGTACGAAATGCAGCATTGATTTCATCAATAAGAATCTTGAGGATGCTTATAATAGCGGGATGAAATACGATGTGTCGGACATGAGAAATTCTGTTTATGCATTTGCGGCCAACAGTACGAATCAGTCCGATTATTGTTTGAAACTCGTTAATCAGATGAAATTCAAGTCTGAGGAACCGTCTTCTGGCACTGATGACGATGAAGCACCAATCGTATTCTATGACGTTGAGGTCTTCCCGAACCTGTTCTTGGTTAACTGGAAGATTCAAGGTGAAGGCAAACCAATTGTTCGAATGATCAATCCTAGTCCAGCAGATATTGAGGGATTGATGAAATTTAGATTGGTCGGCTTTAACAATCGTAGATATGATAATCATATTCTCTATGCTCGTCTAATTGGGTATACGAACGAACAATTGTTTAATTTGTCCCAGAAAATTGTTAGTTCTGGCAAAGGGGATAGGAACAACGGGCTGTTCGGAGAGGCATATAATCTCTCGTATACTGATATTTACGATTTCAGTGTTAAGAAGCAATCTTTGAAGAAATTCGAGATTGAACTTGGACTACACCATCAAGAACTTGGGTTGCCATGGGATCAGCCAGTTCCTGAAGAGTTGTGGACTAAGGTCGCCGAATATTGTGATAATGACGTTATTGCAACGGAAGCAGTTTGGAATGCTCGACAAGCGGATTTCGTGGCAAGACAGATTCAGGTCGATATCGTCAAGATGATGCATGGCATCACTGATGTATCAGTCAATGACACCACGAATACTCTTTCCGGAAAGATTATATTTGGCAGGAACAAGAAACCTCAAGGTGTGTTCAATTGGCGAGATATGTCTAAGCCGGTTGGTTCTGATCAATATGAAGAGTACAGACGAAAGTTTGGCCCTGATTATAAGTTCAGAGTATTCGATGACGATGGTCTTCCTCAGTATCGGGATTATATTCCAGGCGAGAAACTTCCGATGGGTTGGAGCATCCTTCCATTCTTCAAAGGTTACACATTCGATCACGGCAAGTCCGTATATTTGGATGAGGAGATCGGAGAAGGCGGACGAGTCTATGCCGAACCCGGAATGTATATCAACATCTGGGATGGCGATGTGGCTTCCATGCATCCTCATAGTGCGATATTTGAGTGTGTGTTTGGTCCAGAGTA
>ULXZ01075041.1_pt1 | contig 12289 bp, 10 predicted proteins | sample 1961701 | NCBI WGS metagenome assembly ULXZ01 (sample SAMEA4835850, study PRJEB28245) | human gut metagenome | biome: gut microbiome; material: fecal sample | place: Denmark | collected 2008 | reverse complement strand
TATAGTCCTTAATTTGAGCAAAAATACTTTCTCCGATACCTGGTACTTCTTTTATATCTTCTATTGTTTTAAAAGGTCCATTTTGAGTACGATACTCAATTATTTGCTTAGCTTTAGCTTCTCCTATTCCTGATAACTTTGATAGTTCTTCTATAGTTGCGGTATTTATAGAAACTAAGGATGTAGATGTAGTATTTTTACTATCATTTGTTATACAAGCATCATTTTTTAGAGAGTTTTCATCCTTTTGACGACATTTTTCTTGGACTTGTTCCTCTAGCTTTTTAGTTTCTTTAAAATTAGCAACTTCAGCATTACTATAAATAATTATAACCATCTCATCAGTTATCTTTTTACTTAGATTAATTACTGTAGTATTAGCATTTTCTGTTAGTCCACCGGCTTTTTCAATGCAGTCAATTATACGTGATGAACTTTTCATAGTATAGATACCAGGATTAATTACTTCACCTTTTATATCTATTTTGTATTCTACTGATGTTTCTTCATTAGAAGAATTTTTTTTGATACTCGAAGTCTTTTTAACTATAGTGGAGTCTTTTTTTACTTTTACTTTCTTATTATTTGTTACTAGAACAATAGTAATAATAGAGATAATTAATATTATTACTGCCGCTATAATTAATTGTTTTCGATAACGATAATGGAATGTTATTATTATCACCTCCTATTATATTATTCGAAAAAAAAAGAAAAGTCTTTGAAAAACTTTTCTATTTTTTTACTTTTTGATATTGAGGTTGAATTATTGATAGAGAATGAGATTCTGTTTTAGGACTTATTTTAGTTCCAACTACTTTTTTTAAAGCTTCTTCTAAAGATTTTATATCAGTAGTTTCAACTTTACAAGCAGCACTTTGGGCATTACCTCCACCAGCGAACTCCTCCATTATTTCACCAACGTTTATATCACTTTTACTTCTAGCACTTATTGATACTAATCCATCTTTTACATAACCTATTACAAAAGATGCATCTACTGGGTATTCTAATAATTTGTCAGCTGCTTTGGCTAGATCTTCTTTTTTATAGATTGTTGTTGGAAAGGCTCTATTTAGGGTAAAAGAAACTTGTCTGTATTGAAAAAGTGAACGCTCATATCTTTCAAAAATACTACCATTATAGACTAAGTTATTAATACGACAATCTGTTTCAAATTCAGCTAAAAATAGTCTATTGACAAAATCTGGGCTAGCACCTTTATCTATTAATTTTTCAGCTACATCATGAGTTATTGAAGTAGTATTCTTTTTATATCTATTTGTATCTAGTTCAATTCCCGCTAACAGATAGTTTGATACATCAGAAGTATATGGAACCTTAAAACAGTTTAAGAGTCTTGCGACTATTTCAGCAGCTGATGAGATATTTGGTTCAATATAACTATATGTAGAAGCTATAGTATGTTGGTCTGGATTATGATGATCTATTACAATTATATTTTTAAATAAATCAAGATATTCAGATACAGATAATTGATATTTTTTATTAGCATCAACAACTATTAATGAGCAGTTATCTCCTATTAAAGTTAAAAAGTCAGATAATTTAATTATATTATACTTATTTTTACTACTTTCTATTATCTTTTTAACACTTGGTTCTAGTTCTTGTTCAGAATCATTTACAATTATATATGATTCACAGTCAAAAGCAGTACAAAGATTTTGAATTCCAATTGCACTAGAGATTGAATCAAAATCTGGTTCATTGTGTCCTACTATAAATACTTTAGAAGAACTATTAATACTTTCAAGTAGTTGGTGCTTGAGATTATTACATATCTCAGACATTTTTCATCTTCTCCTTGCTACTCGCTGTATTATATCATCAAAGTTTTAATTATTCAAGCAAAATTAGATATAACAGAGTTAACTAAATTTATAAATAAAAAGAAGTGTTACTTAATTACACTTCAGATAATTCATTGTTGTATTTTATTATATTCATTAAGAACTTGTTCAGTTAAAGATGATATTAATCTATCATCTATATATTTATTTTCTACGTTGGTAGTTATTTGTTCATTTAACTTTTTTTCTGTCCAACTTTTCAGTTCTTCTTTGGTAATATTTAAAATATCATAGTATGTTGGACTTTTTAGTTTTTCTTTTATTTCTATGAAGAATGTTGATGTCATATTTTCTTTAGCATATTCGTCCATACATTTTAAAAAGTAAGGATGAGGATCTAATAAGTCTTTATTATCTTCCTTTATTTTATTTGTTACATCTAGATAAAAATAATCATCAAATACGATATCAGTTAAAATATGAATTAAATAACCTGTTAGAAAAGCTTTATTATAATTATTTTGATTTTGCTTATAAAAGTTTATGATGTTTAGTCTCCATTTATTTAAATCTTTATCTCTGATATGAGAAGTCCATCTTTCTTCTTTCGAAGCAAAACCGTTAACATTTACAGCATCAGGCGATAAGGCTCCTAAGTAAAATTCTTTTGTGTCTAGATCTTTAATTTGTTTTGCGATAGTATAAGCTACTTTTTCATGAATCATTATATTAGGCATTTTTTAGACTTCTCTCTTTAGCTAGACCATTTTCTATACTTATTCTTTGAACTATAGATAAAGCAGCAATTAAACTGATAGTAAAACTTCCTCCATAACTTATAAATGGTAATGGTACTCCAGTTAGAGGCATTAGTCCTAAGATTCCCATTAAGTTTACTGCAATATGTAAGAAGATATAGATTGCTACTCCATAACAGATAGCACTACCTTTATTAGTTGGACTTTTTCTACCGATTACTAGAATTCGGCATAAGACAATTAAATAAGCAACAAGTAAGGCTATTCCTGCAACTAATCCTAATTCCTCTATAACAATAGCAAAGATAAAGTCTGTATATGGTTCTGGTAAATATAAATACTTTTGAGTTGAATTACCTAGACCAGTACCAGTTAGGCCACCATTATTTATTGCAATATAACAGTTACACACTTGGTTACCAGATGAAAGAAGACTGGCACAAGGATTAGAAAAGTCTAGGCGGGCTTTTTGACGATCTTGTAGAAGAGATTTACCAGATCCTAGAAAGGCAACAATAGCAAAGAATATTAGACCTATTACACCGAATGTAGTTTTAAACTTTATTTCTTTACTTATTGGTACAGCAAAGAATATAGCAGCAACAATACTGGCAAAGATTATCATAGTACCTAAGTCTGGTTGTAAAAAGATTAAAAAAGCTATAGCAGCACAAATACAAAGTGGAAATAGACTTGTACTATATTTATTTAAACTATTTTTATGCTTTTCATAAAAACTCGAGAGCCAGACTATGGTAATTACTTTAATAAACTCACTTGGTTGCAAAGTAAATGGTCCAATTTTAAACCAGCTTTGAGCTTGATTTTTTGGCTTTATAAACATTAGTAATAAAACTAAGCTAATCGAAAAGACAATTAATAAAAACCAGGATATTGGTCCATAAGCTTTTGTATCTACTCCAGCAATTACTAAGAATAAGAAAAAGCCAGCTAATAAGAATAAGGCTTGTCTTATGAAATAATAATAGGCACTTACATGATGTGACATATAGGCAATAACATTAGATGCTGAAAATACCATGATTAGGCCAAATATAAATAATAGTATAGAGACAATTAATAATGGTTTATCTATATATTTGAATATCTTCTTCATATTTTCTATATCACTCCAGTTTATTATAATATAACACAATTTTTATGAATATTTGTAATTAAATTTATTATAGGTCAGTTTTATTAACATATTTTGTCAATTTACATATTCTATAATAGATAAAGAAAAGGAGGCTTTAGTTATGTATTATTACGGTGGAGGATCAGGCTGCTGTTCTGGCCAATCATATCAAGTACCATACTATCCAACTTATTCAACAGGAAATAATAATTCAACTTACGCTATTATTTTAGTATTATTTATCTTATTAGTAATAGTTATTGGTACTAGATGGGCTGCTTAAATATTGACGTATAAGTAAAATGCTTATACGTTTTTTAATTTTATCTTTATTTTTTCGAGGTTTTTTGGTAAAATATATGCAGTGTGAGGTGGTACTAGGTGTTAAAGACAAAAGAAATATTAGATGAAAAGGATAAAAGATTAAGATTAGTTAGTAAGGAAGTTAGTTTTCCATTAGCACAAAAAGATAAAGATTTAATTAATACAATGATTGAGTATTTACGTAATAGTCAAATTGAGGAGTTAGCTGAAAAGTATGATTTACGTCCTGGTATGGGAATGGCTGCGATACAACTTGGTGTTGCAAAGAGATATTTTGTAGTAGTTGATGAAGTTTCTGAGGGTGTTTTTGAAGATTATATTTTAATTAATCCAAAAATTATAAGTAATTCCGTTGAAAAGATATATGTTGAACTTGGTGAGGGATGTCTTAGTGTTAATAGACCAGTTGAAGGAATTGTACCAAGATATGCTAGAGTTACAGTTGAAGCATATGACTTAGAAGGAAGAAAGATACATGTTAGAGCAAGAGAAGAACTTGCAATTGCGATGCAACATGAACTTGATCATTTAAATGGAATTATGTTTACTGATCATATAGATAAAAATAATCCTTATAAAGGAAAAGACCAGATGCGTGCTATCTAGTCTTTTTTATTTTGTGTGATATGAGTACCTATACATTAATAAAAAAAAGAAGACCTATACTACTTCCATATGGTCTTCTAATTTTACACTTACTAGTTTAGATACGCCAGACTCTTGCATTGTAATTCCATATAAAGTGTTGGCGTATTCCATAGTTTTCTTTTTATGAGTTATTATTAGGAATTGAGTTTTGTCTCTATAATGATTTAAGTAAGTACCAAAACCGGCAACGTTAGCTTCATCTAGAGCAGCTTCTACTTCATCGAATAAACAGAATGGGACACTTCTAACATTTAAAATAGCAAATAGTAAAGATATTGCAGTTAGAGTTTTTTCACCACCTGATAAAAGAGAAATAGTTGTTAGTTTTTTACCTGGAGGAGATGCTACTATTTCAACACCTGTTGTTAACATGTTGGATGGGTCTGTTAGCTTTAGACTAGCTTGACCACCATTAAATAGTTCTTTAAATACTTTTTGGAACTCTATTTGAATAGCCATAAAAGTATTTTTAAATTCTTCTTCCATGACTTCATCCATTTCATTCATTATTTCAAGTAAAGTACTTTCAGCTTTATATAAATCTTCTCTTTGATTAGTTAAGAAACTATATCTTGTATTTACTCTTTCATACTCTTCAATAGCACCTAAGTTTACCATACCAATACGTTTAATATTGTTACGATAAGTATTTACTTTTACTCTAGCCTCTTCTGGTTCTATATCTAGAGAGTAGTCATTTTTAGCACGTTCAAAAGTTAGTTCATAGTCTTCAGATAAGATATTTAACATATTATCTATTTTTACATCTAAACGATTTATACTAATTTCTAACTCACGAGATGATTTTTCTAAGTTTCTTAGAGTAGAATTTTTTAATTTGTAGGTAGCTTGAGTTTCTTCTATTTTTACTTTTAACTCATCTATTTCTTTAGTTATATTTTTTAATTTTAGTTGAAGTTGTTCTTTTAGAGAACTTTTCTCATGGAAGAGTTTTATTAACTCTTGCTCTTTTTCTGAAACAGAATTATTACTTATTGCCTCTAAGTTCTCCCACTCTTTCTTTACTGATTCATATTCTTGCTTTACTCTTGATAGATCAATATTTTTACTATTTAAAAGTTCTGATATAGATATTTTTTCTTTTTCTTTTAAGTAGTTTTCTTCTTCTAATTTAGAAATAACATTATTAATTTCTGATAGTTCATTCTTTAAGGAAACTATCTCATTTTTTAAAGTATGTTCTTTTTCTTCTTGATATTTCAGTTCTTGTTTAGTAGTAATAACACTCTTTGTTTTATTTAGAGATCCTCCAGTCATAGAACCACCAACATTAATTACATCGCCATCTAAAGTAATTATTTTATATCTATTTCTGATTAATTTACTTAGACGATTTGCTGAATCTAAATCTTTAGATATGATAGTTGTCCCAAATTGATTTTCAATAATATTTTGATACTTTTTATTATATGTTAATAGGTCGCTTAAAACGGCAATAAAGTCAGAATTATTTCTTATTTGATTTAGAGTTTCAGAATCGACAAATCTTGGTTTTATAACTGTTAATGGAAAGAATGTTGCTCTACCTAGATGGTTATCCTTTAAGTAGTTGATAGCTTTTTTAGCAGATTCTTCATCTGATGTAATTACAAAGTTTTTATTAGAAGATATCGCAACATTTAAGGCTCTTAGATAAGTATCTTCTGTTGTTATGATATTACCAATAGTATTATGAATTCCTTGAAGGAATGTGTCTTTTAAAACACTTCTTACACTATTTGGTAAATCAGATGACTGTTCTAATTCCATTCTTAATGATGATATTTTATGACCTAGAGAGATTAAGTCTTGATCCATTTTAGAATAATTACTCATTAAATAATTTCTTTTATTTTTAGCTGTACTAATTTGCTTTTCTAATTCAGCATATTTTTCTTCTTTAGATTTTTTGTCTTGATTAATACTATTTATTTCTTCAGTTAAGAGAGAAATACTCTTTTCTATTTGTCCTTTCTTTTCTAAAGTAGTACGAATAGTTTCTTTTAAGACTTCTTCCTCTTTATTTGTTTTACTACGTTCTTTTAAAAGATTTTTTTCACCATTTATTTTTTCTACTTCTTCAGTTACTTTTAGAAGATTGTTATTTAAAGACGTTCTTTCTTGTTCTAGTTTTTCTAGTTTTGTATTGTCTTCTAAAGCTGAGATATCTGCAGATGATGATTCGTTGGAAAGAGTTACAATCTCTTTGTCAATCTTTTCTTTTTTCTGTTTAGCTTGTTCTAGTTGTTGATTATAATTTTCTATATCATAGGCAAGTAAAGCTACTTCATAGTTATCAAGACCTTTTTTATTTTCTAAGTACTCAGTTGCTTTTTCACTTTGTTCTTTTAAAGGTCCAACTTGAAGTTCTAGTTCTGTAATGATGTCATTTACACGATCAAGATTGTTGTGAGTTCTATCTAGTTTTCTTAAGGCTTCTTCTTTTCTTCTTTTATATTTTAAAATACCGGCTGCCTCTTCAAAAATAACACGTCTATCACTAGGAGAATTACTTAGAATTTTTTCTACTTCACCTTGAGAAATAATATTAAATGATTCTTTCCCCATACCTGTATCTAGTAGAAGATTAGTTACATCTTTTAAACGACATTTTTCGCCATTTAAGTAATATTCATTCTCACCAGTTCGATATACCTTTCTTTTAATAGATATTTCTGTATAAGGAACATTTATATAGTGATCAGTATTATCAAAAACTAATTCAACTGACGCTACATTTAAGGGATTACGACTTTTACTACCAGAGAAGATTACATCACTCATAGAACCTTCTCCACGAAGAGATTTTACAGATTGTTCTCCTAATACCCATCTAACAGCGTCTACTACATTACTTTTACCTGAACCATTTGGTCCAACAATACAAGTAATTTTATCATCTAATTTTATATCTAGTTTGTCGGCAAATGATTTAAAACCGGTCGTTACTATTTCCTTTAAGTACATACTACTCACCCTATTTATAAGTATACAATAAAAGATGAGTTTAGACAAATGATTTCTTGATATATAAAGAAAAAATAGTACTTTTTATTTATATTTGATATTTGTATAAATTTATTTAACTACTTTTCGGCACTTTCACTAAGTAGTGTTGAGAGTGTTTCAAAAGAATAGCCTTTTTGAGTTATATAGTCAATGATACTTGGAAGTTGTTTAGTAGTAATTGCTGATAATGGTAGTGAGATAATGGCTGAGTTATGAAGAGAGTTTTTTACTTCTTTGAATGGTTCTTTAGTAGTTTTTATAGTTGGGATGATTGTGTGCATTTTTAAAGAGGAGCAAAGTTCTATTACTTCTTTTTGATCATATTCAGCATAACAGTATTTAGGAGAAGTTTTTGTTAGGGAGTTTAAGTAGTTAATAGCACTTTCAAAGTATATTTGATCGTACTTATTATCATAACTTAGAAGTTCTAGTTCATGATTAGTCATTGTTTCAAAGAAACTAGTATTATTTTCTAGAAGAAGACCATCAATAAAAAAAGTACCTGGAATATTTTTAGAGTTTAGAATATTCACAATATCTTGGAGATTAGTCGTAGTATTGGTTTTAAAGACTAGAGATACAGCTTTATTCTCACCGTTACCTTGGACGATATATTTATCATAATAATCATCTATAGATATGGCTGGTGTTACTTCTTTAAATGTTGTTAGGACTTCGTTATAAGAACCGTACTGAATCATTTTAGTATAACTTTTTTGATAATCTATTTCTTTCCCTGTTTTACCAGGAATTATTTTATTACCAATTATTTTGGCATCAACTGCATCTACTTTATATTTTTCAGTAGTAGCTTTTATCTTTTTCATTAGAGGATCTGTTTCTCTAATTAGTTCTATTGATTTATTAGTATAGAAAAAACTAAATAACATTAGAAGAGAAACAGTTAGAATTTGAATTATTTTCTTTTTAGTCATAACATCACCTAATTCAGTATATGAAAAAAAAGTTCAAATTGAACTTTTTTAGTTTTATTTAGCTTCTTCTTTTTTAGTTTTCTTAATAGTAGGTTTTGGAAGAGCATCTTTTCTTGAGAAGTTTTGACGTCCTTTTTTATCTGCTCCTAGGGCTTTAACAATTATTTCATCACCTAGTTTTACAACATCTTCTACTTTATCTACTCTTTCGTTAGCTAGTTGTGAAACATGAACTAATCCTTCACATCCTGGCCATAATTGAACAAAGCAACCAAAGTCTTCTATTTTTACAACTTTTGCTTCATAGATTTTACCTACTTCTACTTCACGAACGATTTCTTCAATCATTTGTTTTGTCTTGTTGATTATATCACGGTCTGTATGATAGATTACGACACGACCGTCATCTTCTAAGTCTACTTTAACAGCATTTACATTTGTAACTTCTGTAACGTTTGAAGCTTCACAAATAATCTTAGTGATTGTTTCTCCACCACGACCAATAACATCTTTTATCTTAGCTGGGTTAATCATAAATGTTTCCATCTTTGGAGCATACTTAGATACTTCTTTTCTTGGTTCTTTTATTTGTTTAGCAATTACTTTTAAGATTTCTAGACGAGCTTTTTTAGCTTGAGCTAGAGCTTCTTTTAAGATTTCTTCAGTAATACCTTTTATTTTAATATCCATTTGTAAAGCAGTGATACCATCTTTTGTACCAGCTACTTTAAAGTCCATATCTCCTAAATGGTCTTCCATACCTTGAATATCTGTTAGAATTGTATATTCATCCTCATGAGTAATTAATCCCATAGCGATACCAGCAACTGGAGCTTTAATTGGTACACCTGCTGCCATTAGTGACATACATCCAGCACAGATTGATGCTTGAGATGATGAACCATTAGATTCTAGAATTTCTGATACAACACGAATTGTATATGGGAATTCTTCTTCTGATGGAATAACTTGAGCTAAGGCTTTTTCTCCTAAGGCACCATGTCCGATTTCTCTTCTACCTGGAGCTCCATATCTTCCTGTTTCTCCTACTGAGAATTGTGGGAAGTTATAATGTAACATAAATCTCTTTTGATCTTCTAGACCTAGTCCATCAATAATTTGATGTTCTCCTAGGGCACCTAGAGTTGTTACCGAAAGGGCTTGAGTCTCACCTCTTGTAAATAAAGCAGAGCCATGAGTTCTTGGTAATAAATCAATACCTGTTGATAATGGTCTTATTTCATCCATCTTACGGCCATCGGCACGTTTTTTCTCTTTTACAACGATACTTCTAAATAAGTTATATTCAATATCTGATAAAACCATATTTACTTTAGCAAGTAATTCTTTTAATTCTTGGTCTTTTAAGATTTCTTCATTTTCTTTAGTATATAGTTCTATAATTTCTTCTTTTACTTCATCAATTGCTGCATACTTTTTAAGTTTATCTTTAATACGTAGAGCCTTATCCATTTTCTTAGTTGCTAGAGCAGTAATTCTTTCAATCATTTCTTTATCTGGTGTTAGAGTTTCATACTCCATTTTCTCTTCACCAATTTCTTTAATGATTTTCTCTTCAAACTTGATTAATTCTTTTACGGCTTTATGACCAAACATTAAAGCTTCTAACATAATATCTTCTGATACTTGTTTAGCACTTGATTCTACCATATTGATAGCATCTTTTGTACCAGCAACAGTTAAATCTAACTCTGATCTTTCTAATTGTTCTGGAGTTGGGTTGATTACAAATTTACCATCTACACGTCCTACTTTTACACCAGCAATTGGTCCATTAAATGGAATTTTTGAAATACTTACAGCAAGAGATGATGCTAGCATAGCAGTTAATTCTGGAGAACAGTCTTGATCTACTGATAAAACTGTTGAAATAACTTGTACTTCATTTTTAAATCCTTCTGGGAATAGTGGTCTCATTGGTCTATCAATCATTCTAGCAGCTAGAGTAGCAGCTTCTGATGGACGACCTTCTCTTTTAATAAATCCACCTGGTATTTTTCCTACTGAATATAGTTTTTCTTGATAGTTTACAGTTAATGGGAAGAAATCAGATAATAAGTTAACATTTTTACTTACTACAGCTGCTGTTAAAACTACTGTATCATTATATCTAACTAAAACTGCTCCATCAGCTTGTTTAGCTAATTCACCATGTTCTACGACAATTTTACGTCCATGAAAATCTAATTCAAATACTTTTTTCTTCATTTCTACACCTCAAATCTTTCTAAAAAAAAGACACTAAAAACAAGTGTCTACTTTCTTAATCCTAATTTTTTAATTACTTCACGATAACTTTGAATATCTTTCTTAGCTAAGTATTGTAACATATTTCTACGTTGACCAACTTTCTTTAAAAGACCTCTACGTGAATGATAGTCATGAGTATGTACTTTTAAATGCTCTGTTAAATCGTTGATTTCTTTAGTAAGAATAGCGATTTGTACTTCTGCAGAACCAGTATCTTTCTCATTTTTAGCAAATTCTTTAACGATTTTTGCTTTTTCATCTTTTGTTAATGCCATTATTAACACTTCCTTTCTTATATATTGACCGAAACTAAGTAAGAAGTCGGAAATTCTTCAAACCGAGTACCGGTAAGTAATTGTATTATACACTTAAACATTGTATTTTGCAAGTATTTTTCCTCTGTTTTAGACTTATGATTATGAATAAGTACTTATTTGATATTTATTGATGTAAATTATGAAACTTTAAGTACTAGTTGCTTTTATTTTTAATTATTTTGTGGTATGTTAAATATGGTGATATTAATGAAGGATAAGAAGAAGTATATTGTACAAATATTAAAAGGTGTTTTTGCATTTGTATTATTTTATTATAGTGCTTATATACAACTGATACCAATTGCGATATTAAATATTGACATACATAATATTTCAGATTCACTTAATGTTTTACTTAGTTGTTTTTCTAATATTGTGGTTCTTATTATACTATGGTTTTTATATCGTAAGGAATTAAAAAAGGAATGGAAGATATTTAAAGATAAGTTAGCAATTAATCTTGATACTATGGTTAAGTACTGGATTGTTGGTCTTGTACTTATGATGGCTAGTAATATTATAATTAATATGATGTTTAAGACTGGTCAAGCTGAAAATGAACAAGCTGTTCAAAGTATGATTTCTGCTCTACCTTGGGCAATGCTTATAGATGCTGGATTACTTGCTCCATTTATTGAAGAAATTATTTTTAGAAAATGTTTTAGAAATGTATTTAAGAATAGTACATTCTTTGTAATTGCATCTGGTTTTGTATTTGGTGCTATGCATGTAATTAATGCATCTAATCCTATTGGTTATCTTTTTATAATCCCATATGGATGTTTAGGAGTTTCCTTTGCATTAATGTATAAAAAGACGGATACAGTTTATACTTCAATATTTGCTCATATGTTACATAATTCTATATTAACATTACTTTCTATATTATAAAAATATAAATAATTACAAATAAAATACTTGGAAGTTATTCTCTTCCAAGTTTTATTTTTTTGTCTAAGTAAGCTAGACCTATACACATTATAGTTTGTATTACTAGAGTTATAAAATAACCTAACCAGTAATTATCTAGAATAATCATATTCAAATAGATTAAAGTATAAAATGCATAGAATGT
>ULXZ01037368.1_pt1 | contig 12330 bp, 18 predicted proteins | sample 1961701 | NCBI WGS metagenome assembly ULXZ01 (sample SAMEA4835850, study PRJEB28245) | human gut metagenome | biome: gut microbiome; material: fecal sample | place: Denmark | collected 2008 | reverse complement strand
ACAGGTTGTCGATTAAACGCAGATTTCCTCGGCTAATAAGTTTTAAAAGCGCCTAACTTATCGAAATGGCTCCTTACTGCGGTACTCGGCTTATGGCATGTACCCAGCGGTTGGTTATCGGAATGTCTCAGGATCAAACCCATCACAGACTTTACGGCTTTTTGTATCTTTGCTGATATTTGCAATTTTTCTGTACCGGTATTACTACCTCCTATTTATAGTGCACGAATATTGGGAATTCAACCCATACATTTCATCTTGTCACCCACTTATAACGTAATATACATGTATAGAGACAGTATACACATATAATATACACAGTCGTTTTACAACATAGATATAAGCTGCCCATCAATTTCCTGTATTGCTTTGAACCTTTATGTTTACATATACTGTTGCGCAGTATACTTTAGCATGGTTGGCATATCGGTTGGCACTCGATTTCTTCACCTCAAGCCCTTACTTACAACGTAAGATTAACTCTATGAAGGGACATCAATTTTTGTTAAACATGTTATCTTTTAAACTTTCTAGGTTTTCATAATTTATATCTTTTGCATACAACATACGCATACATAATATACCAGCTTACTACTCTGTAGAGACTATGTAATATTGTATATCATGGTGCAAATAAACTATTAGTCTAGATCGTTTTGGATGAAAGTGGAGGTCAAATGGTCCTGGATGGACATATCTCGAATCAACTTTCTACCTGCTTTGCTATTTCTTATTCTAGGATAGCTCTCCATCAATTTTCTTTGACTGTAACGGAGTCATCGATCATAGTCTCATGAACGATTTAATTTTCATGGAAATTGGCTGTAAGTTCGGATTGCCTAACATCCTAATAATACAACTGGAATAGATTTTCACCGCGATCTTCACCCGCGTACGATACTCCCGTAGAGCTTCGATTAAGGGGCTGCCCAACCCTTGCGCTTGTTTTACTTTTATATACCGCATAAACAAGAAAAGCCTGGCGGTCTACCATGAGCTCAGACGTCTTACACCTCATCCCCGGCACCCCTTCAATGGAGTTGTGACGAATCGAACGTCAAGGACTATATGCCAACGTATTCACCATACGTCCCGTGAGTATTATCCTCACGATATTGCGTCTTAGATAATTTTTTCGGCCTTTATACTAGCTTTGGACACTAGAAACACTACCTACGGCTTAATAATACTTCTATATTGTTTGGGATATCCTCGGTTCTTCCAGCACCATGCACCATACCATGTATGCAATTCTGTTCACCTACTGGGGACCAATATAGTTCATCTCGTGTAACGTTTGTATATGCTTAGTATTATCACATATAATTACGATACGGTTCATTATGCCCTTCTTGGGACTTATGCGTTTTTAGATTATACAGCCTCATCCAGCTTGTCTCCAGACGGTTCTCACAAGTCCAGCTGTATAATCTATAGGAGCTGATACAACGCTTCTCCTACCTATATCAAACTGTTTCAATGTTTGATACATTTCATCCTACCTTTTGAGTGATCTCGCCCTGCAAGACAGAGTTAACATATTCTCGGATCAAGTTTAATTTATTGAGTTTTTCTTCTAGCTCCTTCGCGAGGGATGTTCCAGAATAGTACGTAGACTAATGGGATCTACTATATGTACTTACCCAATTATAGTGCATAGGGTTCTTATGTTTACTTATGTACATTGGAGGCGATTTGAATATAATCATTGAGCTCTCCCTTACGAATGGTAGAGTTGTGATTAGTGGAGTCGACCTTTTCTCCAGGTTCCATAATATACAGAAGTGGTACATACGACGTATCTGTCTTCTTAATTACGGTGCGTTTAACAATTACCTTTGCAGGTAACTGTTTATGGTTACAAGGTACAGGCTTTTCTACCCTAACGGTATCATGCACTGTATCAGGATTAGCACGATTCACTTGACCAAACAAATGGTCCATTGGTTGCTGTACAGTAGATGCTGCTACTGTCTGCACTGTCGTTGGAAGGGGAACATTCTTAAGATCGGCAATATTCATGCCGATAGTAAGGAATGTTGCTCCTAACAACGTGATCACTAATTTTTTCATACTTTGATAGTTAAATTATTTGTGTTCACTTTGCCATTGGATGTCAAAGGCTCTTTTAATGCGGCCAACTAGTTGTGAACCAGTTCTCTTAATTGGCCGTATTATTTTTTTACCTGAGCCTTGGCCTTACCCTTGGCTTCCTTTTTCTTATCCTCAGTTGCCTTCTTATCAGCTGCTTCCTTAGCAGCCTTGGCAACAGCCTCTTCCTCAGCCTTGATCTCCTCATCGGTCTTGAATTCCAAGTCGATGATATTCTCCTTGGCATAACCTACGAGCGGATCAGAAGGATTACGGAACAGGTTAGAGATGATACCAGCGTGCTGCGTAGCGTTATCAAGCATTGAGTCAGACTTAACCTTAGCCATCATTTCTGGAGTAACGTCACGATAATATGCACGCTTAATGGCGATAACAGTCTTCTTTGCAAAGTTGTTACCCTCCAAGAAGTTCTTCTTCAAGTTTTCAACGAACTCGCCTGGAGCTGCAAGAACCGCTGCAGTAGCCTTATCAGCGAATGCGATGTTCTTGTTAGCGGTATCAATGTGCTCCTTGACACGATCCTTTTCTGGCAGCTTGTTCTCTGCCTCGAGCAAGGTCTTACCCTTTGAGCGAACATCGTCTGCACCAATGATTACGAGGCACTTTACAGCGTCTGCAATCTGATCATCGGTATACTTGCATACGCCGGTGTTCTTGTCAGTAGAATGGTCGCGAAGCTCACAGAACGCAGATACAGGAGATCCTGACGTAGCGGTAACATTGAAGAAGTGAGCACCAATTCCATAAGCAAGCGTTCCGACACGACCCGTAAGCTCAACAATCTTGCGAAACGTATCATGGAAGTTCATGTTCTTGATGCGCTCAAGGTCATTCTTTGCAGAAGCAAGAGCCTTTTCAGCGTTCTCTTTGTACTTCTTGTCTTTTGTGTTCTTGAGCGTCTTCTCAGCAGAATCGATAGCATGCTTAGCTTCAATAGAGCGATATGACTTATAGAAGTTCACACACTGCATGATGCTATCTATCAGCTTAGAATCACGGTTCATAGCTAAGAATCCAGACAAAGCTTCCTTGAGCTCTTCTTCGTTCTTGATCTTTGTAGGATCAAAAACCTTACCTGCTGTTGCAGCACGAGCCTTAGCATCCTTGTCAAGACTCTTTGCTGTCTCTTCTGATACTGTTACAGCTGAAGCTGTAACTTCAATTGCTTCAGCATCGTTTTTTGAAGGCAAGAGCTTTGTGTCATCAAAGCTTACACCAATCTCCTTCAAAGCTTCAGTAAGCTCTGGAAGCGCAGACTTACGGATTACAACAGCGAAATCGCTGGTACCATACTTGACCTCATTACATACACACACTGCGATGCCGAGGGCATTAATATGATTGAGTTTGTCGATAGTTCCCTGTTGGAAACCAGTGTGCTCAGCAGCTTTCTCATCCAAGAAGAAACGATCGTGAGCCATCTTCAACAAATCTACCTGGTGATTACGATCCATGCTTGACCCACCTGTTGTTGTGAGCATAGCTGCAACCTCAACAGCTGCATCTGCATTGTTACCACCATTGTTGTTATTCTGAGCAACTTTTACATTGCCCTTTCCATTCTTTTTTGCCATTTTGATAATGTTTTTAAATGTTATTTACTAAAATTAATTAATACTTTCTGGGCAACTAGCTTAAATTCAACTTGTGTCGAATATAAAGTTCGTTTTTAACCAATCTCGTGGAGGTTTAGTGAGCACGTTAATATGCTCGTCTTCACCCAAGTTAAGCACAGTAACAGTATCTACTACAATTGTATCCTTACCTGCTGGTTTTGTCTCAGCACATGTACCGGCGCCCTCTGAGGGTTCCAAAGCCTGAAATGAGCACGTCGGTGCCAGCATGGGATTTGTAGAAGACTTAACTGTACTGGCTTCACTTTTATGGTCAACAAAGGCATAGTTGACCATACTCTTACCGGTAAAACCGAGCAAGAGACTTACGAGAATGATCCAGAACAACTTATTGCTCTTATTGTATCTTGCGAAACCAAGAGCTACAAAAATCGAGAGAATCAATAATAAAAGTGAAGTCATTTTTGTTAAACTTTTAAGTTATTTTTAATTTTCCTACGAGTGCGGCTTAGTGCAGCTTTTATAGTGCCTGTAGGAATTTTCAGCACTTTGCTAATTTCATCAACGGTAAGATCTTCTACGTAAAATAGATTAAAAATCTTCTGTGTCTTCTTTGGGAGCTTTTCAAACTCCTTTAGAAGAGATTCATACTCAAGAAGGTTGACAAGATCTTCTTCTTCTGAAGAATTAGTTAATTCGACAGGTAGTCGGCCTGCATCTTCTCCTAACTCCATGGATTTCTCCTTTACTTTTCGTAGATAATCTATAGCTGTTCGATTAGCTATAATTCTCAGCCATCCGCCAAAAGACGAATAATCTGTGAATGTCGAGAGTTTTTGGTGAACCTTAAGAAATACAACATTTGTAAGATCTTTAGCTTCATCCATGTCATTCACGTAACAAAAGAGCACGTTGTCAACGAACTCTTTGTAACTGTTAAACAATTTATTAAACGCTAGCTCATTTCCCTTTTGAGCTTCTTTTATGGTCTCAATCTCAGATTGAGTGATACGCTGATACTCCATATTGTGGGGTAGGGGAGATCTCTCTCACCCTACTCCTGATAAAACGGAAGATCGTACACCATCTTCTGACGGTATAGCGACCAAACGTTGTTGACGAAATTGTTGAAAAGGATTATTTTCAAATCTTTTCCTCCCGTTTTCATTTCTACTTTTTCAAGTAGTCCTGAACCGATACGCATACGAGTTGTAAGTGTTTTGAACTTTATAGGGTTGCTTAGGATTATCGTTTTCATAATCCAATCACCAACTCTACGTAACTGCTCATTACAACAGTATTCGTATATACAATCTTCGTCTAGGCTGTCTCCTGCACAGAATATGTGCGCTTCATAAGTAAGGCCCTTTTTAAGGCGGTTATGAAACCAGTTAATCACATTTTCTATACCTTCTTCTTTGCAGCCTAACAGACTAGCTCTGTAAATTAGCATTTTAGGGAAATACTCCATTTTTTATTTTGTTTAATTAAATGTTTTCTTAATAAACTTAGAGAAATCTTCAAAATACTCATCTAGAAAACTAGCTTTTTCTGACAATGCTTTATCAAATAAAGCCATATTGCCACACTTACATGATATGTTATAATAGTTTTCTAGGTACTTATAGTTCTCTTGAAACCATACTACCCAGCTATTAACCCATATCCAAAATGCTCGTTCTCCAGAGTTGAATACTTTGTTGATGCTATCCAAATTTATAGAGTCTGCAAAATTAAAATTTTGCGACCCCTCATGTATTCCAAGAGCTTTTCTTAATGATGCATTCTTTTCATCTGTTCGAGGTATTCCTCTTCCAGTGTTATAGATTGCTACATTTTCTTGATATACACGGTCTATCCATCGCGTTTTTACAGCATACTTAATTCTTTCATGTGGCTTCTTACCTATATTAGATAATCTGCCAAATTCTGTACACCATTTAAATGCGAGGTTGACGATATGAGGACACCTGTCCTTTATCATCGCTTTATATCCCTTTGTCATAACTAATAGGAAGAAGCTAGGGAGTCGAACCCTAATCCTCGGGTGTGTAGCCCAAAGAACCAACTTCTTCTTCTCTCCACTTTGGTAGGAAACACCTAGACTAAACTTACGCTACGTTAGTATAGTCTACAATGTTATTTACATTGTCGTTTAATTTATAGTATAGTGCTTAATGTATTTATCTCCTCTGTCTGTCAAAACCAAACACGCCCGTGTAGGCAGTTTTACAACATGCCTAGGTTGTACAAATGGAATCTACACAATAGCGTAGAGGATGCCCCGTGGACGTGAGGGGAGTCGAACCCCTGTCCAGACAGATTATTTCATACACACTGTACATTTCTTGTAAATGTTCCGATGATCAGTCAGAACATTCGATTTAAGCCGTTTTAGGTGCACTCTAAGACATTTTTGCGGCACTCGTGGTTAATTACTCCACTTGGTGACATACTCTGCCTCAGAGCGCTTAAAACATGGCTAAAAATATATAGGAATCCTCATGATACGAAGATACTTAGAGGGCTATATTCAGCATTTTTGATACATTTTGCAGGGTTCAATTAACTTTTCAGAGCAATTAAATCTCCCCGATACAAAGATACGCACAAAACATATTGTTTGATCTACTGTCCCAATTTACTGTGTGGGGTCACATCTCTTCCTCTCATCGTGATACGAAGATACTTGATGAGAATGTTAATTCATTCTAGGATTGGATTCCTTCGCTGCCTCGTCTTCTTAAGATCCTCTACAGTGCTTCAGAATCTATGTACGTGATACGAAGATACTTGTATTAGAAGAAGAATTAAAAACGATCGAACTGATAGTTGGCATAATACCAATTGTTAGGGTACTTGTCTCGCAACTCGCGGTCGTGTTTCTCGTACTCTTTGTTCAGTTCAGTCATTTGCTTACGCTGATCCTCATCGATCTTCTGCGAAAGTTCGCGGAATTCGTTTGGTGTAATCTTCTGGTCGTCAGGAACGGCGGTACCATTCTCGTCCTTGCCCAGAAGACGGGCCAACAATTCTGTACGCTTCTTCAGAGTGTCGAGAGTGATCTTTGCCTTCGCACGGTCCTTGCGGACATTGAGAAGTTCCTTAATTCTAAGGAAGTCAGCACACTTGACAATTTCTTTGACCTGGGAGATCTTGCGCTTCTCCTCGTCCTGGCGGATTTCTTCTGCCGCCTTGTCTGCGATGTCGGTCACGAGGTTGCCCTTCATTAACTTCTCTACTACGTTGTCTGCTGACACATTCTGCTGCTCTTTAGCAGCACCTTTTGTTTCTGCTTTTGCCATTTTGATAATGTTTTAAATGTTTGTAAATAAAATTAATTAACATATTGTTACTTCTCCCACACTCCAGGATGGATTCTTAACGAATACTGCGCTATTATTATTAATGGTGATATCGCATGGAGCTTTGTGAGAGCAGTTAGCCAAATGAATAAGTGCGAATCTAGCTTCTATAGCTTGATTCTCACTAGGGTACTTGGATTCGAATACCAATGTTTTTGTATTCTTACCCTTTCCCTTAGCTTTTGTCGTATATACTGGAATCTTCCACATAATCTAAAGGATTTAGCTTGTTTTTAAACTTGTCACGCTTATATGCCTTTGCTTTGGCTTCTGCGTGACACTGACGATACACTTTCTTAGTATTACGTTGTGTTTTATACATAGTTACATGTTATCTTGAACCGTTTTAAATACACAAATAATATCGGTAGAAATACCGTAAGAATCACGCATTCTCTTACTTATACCACCAGACATAACTCTGATGGCATTCATAAGAGATTCATTGTTAGGCTCATTAGTTATAGCCTCTGACAATGCAAGCAACAGCTTCATCTTGGAGCAGAAAAACTTACCAAATCTTTTTTTCACGTAGATGCACGCAGACTCTACAACAGAAAGTTCTGTAGCATTCTTGGCTTCTGCGTGACCGATAATAATGGAATTAACTTCCGTTTCATCCATTGTAACTGCATGCACATCCTTAACATCAGGTTTAACTGTGTTCAGTTGTGAAGTTATTGCCATAACTTCAGATGGATCCAAACTAGAACCATCGTAAGAGATAATAATGTACTGCTTCATAGCTAATCCTCCTTTGTTGTTATGTTAGTACTGGAGGACTGCACTATCTGCACATGCTTACCGTCGATAATAGTATCAACCATTTCTACGTTAGGGATATCAGGAGGAGCAACCGCATTGTATTGATCCTGTTCATCAGGAAGATTCAAATATACATGCTTGTTCATCTCGAACTCGTTCGATATACTCATCTTAGTTAATGGTTTCCCAGATTTTTCTAAGACTGATACAACATCACGCATAACCTTTTCAGGTATGTTGAAGAACACTGAGTCCTGATGTCTCCATTGACCTTCCGATCTCTGAAACTCTATAACGTCAGAACAGTCGGTAAATGTAGGATTGTCAATATCCTGCATCATCTTTGATACCATGAGCGAGTCATCGTGTCTGATCTCACTCTTAGTTTTTTTCATGTAGTCACATGACGATACTGTGACGGCTACAATAAGCATGATTAAGCACATGCTAAGCTTTTCGAATAATCTCTTCATTTTGATAATTTATTAGAGATTCAACAAATGTTAACTATCCGGGTTTTAAAGATTCACGGAATCATCTTTTGTGGACCAGCTAGGGCTTGAACCTAGGACCTTCAGATTATGAGTCTGTTGCTCTAACCAACTGAGCTACAAGTCCAGATTGCATAGATAACTTGTAAGAAAGGAATTTTATCTTACCGCCCAACACCTGCATTTTGGTACCCATGTCCAAAATGACTTAGCCTCTCTATGCAATTGTGATTTTATACAGACTTGAACTGTTATGTAGGCCTCTAACCTAATAAATCTCGGGGACGGTATAAACCGTCCCCTTGAAATGCAACTTAATTAAATTTTTCCGTCCAATATGATATAAAATACATAATACTGGAGATCAAGATTATTATCAACATAACAATTACTACTATCAACGAAAAATCGCTTATGTTAGTTATATTCGTTATGTTTGACAATAAGTCAAAAAGAGGGAATGCCGAAATAATTATTAATGCTATTGATACAAATAGCTCTCCATATTCTTTTCTCATAGGTATAATGCTATTCGTGATATCTCTTCATAGTCATCTTCACTGACAAACCATGAATCGTTATCTGTTGTTAAATAACTCTTTCTTGATCCCAAATCTACATCACTTAATGATAATACACACATATCATCAGGATTTGCAGATTTATAATCTTTTAACTCTACGTTTTCATCACTACAATGCGCTTTAAGTCTACGCAATGATGAGTGATGGCGTCTAACTTCTAATTCTTCGTCAGACATTTGTCCATTTTTTCTACGTTTTGCCATAATTAAGGACTAATAAAAATTATTCCGTCTTCAATGCATGATGGTGATTCTTCGTTCAAATCCTTTGAATCGTTTACTTTTGGACAAGAGAAAGGATTGTTAAAGATACACCCATTGCAATTGTATTGACGTTTAGCCCTAACAACAATGCCATTTATTTTGTAGATTCTGCCAGGACTAAGTTTTTTGCTCATAGTTCACCTGTTAATTGAAGCTTGTACATTGGTTGCTTAACTGGAACCATTTCGTATCCTTTACGAATTTCATCAACTTTTCGTAATACTCTAGATATTTTTCCAAGTTGATATACTCTATGTATGGTCTCACCCTTGGTGTAAGCTAGTATAAAACATACAAATCTTGATGGATTAGCATATAGCTTATCATATACAGGTGATACGCTATGATAGAATGCACCAACACCTTTCGTTGTGTCGATTTTATCCATATCACTTTTACTAACCAAAATCTTTGTTGTTTTTCCTTCCTTTCCTAGATGTTCTGACCTATATATATAGTATTTTCCAGTTGATACATCTCTAACAGCTGTGCATTTGTCGCTGATGTTATTGATTACGACCATTAAACCACCTACCATTATGTCACCAGGCAATACTTGGCGTACTACGTCTCCTTTACTAAACTTCATTTGTGTACAAATTTGATTTTGTATCGAACAATTGATGTTATTACACCATTTCTTAACCTAATGCCAAGTGTAGGCTCAATAGAGAATTGCTTGCATGTACCAATATAGTCTACAACGCTCTTTGAGATTGGAATAATCTCTGAGAATCCTGCAGACTTATCAACATACACAGCTAGATACTTAACGGTTTTACCGTTAACACTAGGTTTCTGTACTATTTGTTTAATACATTCAACCTTGCAAACCATTGTGTCTATTGCAGCTTTTTGCTGCGCTTGACACTTTGAAGTCAATAACAATAACATTATTATTATGACTATCGCTATTAATGGACCAGGACTTTGATTTTCCGGCTTTTCGTACAATTTTACACCCATATTAAAAACCGTTTGTAATTCTACAAATACATCCCGCAGATTCAGATGATACAACTGCTAACAGTAAGTTAACGTTATGTCTCATCTCTTTTGTGCTTGAACACTCTGACTGAAACTTGATTTTTCCGTCGTTCTGAATAGTAACATTTAACATAAGATCAATGAATTGTTATGAATTTAACACTTGTCTTGCCAGCTCCTGGAACATTTGAATGTTTGTTGTTAATATAACTATTCAAAGTATTTTCCAAAGATTTGGCATTACATTTACTTAATCCAGAAGAGAGGATCATTGTAGATCCTCCCTCCTTAGCAGCTACCTTGTAGTTAAGGTATTCAGCATCAGGCTTCCCTTTTGCTGACTGTGGCTTAACTGCTTGGTTATACGTTTGCTTGTGTTTCTTCTGATTCATCACCTGTGCAAATGAATGGTTTACAATCCAGACCAATGGCCTTAATTACATTAGTCTCACTGAGTTTGTCTTCTGCGACTTCGCTAATTCCTTTAGCGATAAATGCAAGATGTCTCAAGTCATTAATACTGTTGAACTTACCATCAACTTCAACTGTCACCTTAATGGTCTGTTCCTCTGTTACGGCGTCCAGTTCAACGTCAATAGATTTCAAGATTGGAATGTGTTTCTTGAACTTAGTCTCCACGTAACTAGGAGCATCCAAATCAACATGATCTGGAGATAGTGTACGAGATACTGTTACGACTGTTTTGTTACCGTCAGCAAAAACTTCTGACCCAAGCTTTGGGTATGCTTCACCCAACAATTTTTCGATAATGTTCATAATTTTGATAATTAAACATTGTTTATTTTTGTGTAAGACTTACCGCTTACACTCGGTATAAAAAGTGTTCCATCTGTATTTGTAGAGGCTTTGGACTCTCAGCTTACGCTGGCTACATTAAACACTTAGGGTTGATGCAACTCAACCCTTATGTTTTATACACGATGATTAATTGTGACTAATCTTCCATATCTATATATATTTTGATTAATAATCTATAAAAATGGTATATCTATCCTCACGAACCGATATACCTGCATGGAAATAAAATCTGTTGATAACTAAAAAAATGATTTAATAAAGGTGTAGTGGCTACTGGACTCGAACCGTCGCTATGTGTGCGCTTTTATAGCCAAGTACGATACCCATATAATGAATTCGTACATAGTATACCCTCTTGCTTCAGCAAGCGTATAATAACCACTATCCGTCTTTCCGGATTGTCCTAGAGAACTAAAACCACTTTTACACCCCTTGCAAGTAGGCTGACTACCTTAGTTCTCAGCATACATGTAATACTACTATTTAACCCTCTGTGTCCTACAATCGACATCTTACAGCTTTGCAAGTACTATAAGCACGTGTTGCAGTCATGGGCTTGGGACCATGAACGCCACATTACTACCTACGATTTATCACGTTAGCGTAGGCGCTCCGTCATCCTGGTTTGTATACCGCATGAGATAACGGTTAAATACAACTATCTTCACAGACCATTGTATTTAGGGGATAAAATGCTTATGAATAATGAATATCAGACTACAGTATGATGCAAATGTTTACCGTAGTTTCGTCTAGGTCTCATCAGTGACAATGTTATTGGAGTAATACGTAGTATTACGTAATGCTCGCTACTCTCCCTAGCTGAGTTTAAATTAAAAATGTACCACTATCTTCACAGACCATGGTACACGAAAAAATCTACTATTTACCACTCTTGGCAAGAATCTCAATTGTGCAATCAATGTATATGGAATCTTAATGTCTTTTATCTTAAATAAACATATCACTATCTTCACAGACAATGATATGTATCATGCCAATGTTGCCACGCTTGGCAATCGTTCACCTATTAATGAGCATATTGATACTAGTCTAATTGTTCGGATTCAAATATTACGTCTTTAACTGTCTTACCAATCAAAGATCTTTTATATTCAGAGTATCTTATAGTATTTGGACACTCTACAATATATCTGATAAATCCTGCTAATTCTTTAGAATATGGTAGGTTGATCATTACCAATAAGTCTTTTACAACTTGTTTAGTAAGTGCATTTACTCCTCCCCAAGTATTTGGAAAGTTGTTATACTCTTTTTTCCCAGAGCGCTGGTGTGTTGTTCTCGACTAAGCGAATAATGTCCAACACATTTGTTTTATAAGTTATTTTCATATTGATTATGTTTTATAT
>ULXZ01027491.1_pt1 | contig 12477 bp, 9 predicted proteins | sample 1961701 | NCBI WGS metagenome assembly ULXZ01 (sample SAMEA4835850, study PRJEB28245) | human gut metagenome | biome: gut microbiome; material: fecal sample | place: Denmark | collected 2008 | reverse complement strand
CGGGTAAAACGAGCTTCGGCTCGTTCAATGTCGGCAGTTTTGATATAACGAGCTTTCTTTCGGGCAGTTTTTCGTATGACGAGCTGTGCGTGGGCGGCAGCTTTACGCCTAAGGCACTTATGTTTTTCTTTTCGTCCGAACCGCTTAACCGCTACGGATACGGGATACACCTTATATGAACGGATTCCATTCATTTTCATCGGCGGCTTTTTTCGCCAAAAACCCGGGCAGGAAGCTCGCTATGAGCCTACCCGACATATACTGCACAGTGATTTCGGCTTTGCAATGGCGCAAGAACGGCAACAGCATAACTATGCTTACCGACAGCGCAGGAGCAGAGCTTTTTTCCGCTCTCGGCATAAACGATATATGGAACGATATAAAGGTTGTCATTCCCGATGATCTTGACGGGATAGACCCTGTTATGTTCTGGGCGGGAGGAAAGCTGATTGCTTTACAGCAGTTTCCTGCACCGTGTGCAATGATAGATACGGATTTTATCGTGTGGGAGGATCCGCCGTTTGAGGATAAGATAATTGCGGCACATGAGGAGGAGCTTATGCCGTCCGTCTACCCCGATGTTTCATCGTTCAGGCTGAAAGGCAAGGTGCTTGACGAGGGACTTGATTACACAACGTTACCGCTAAATACGGCGTTTTTGTATATTCCCGATGAGGATTTCAAGCAGTATTACACATCACGCTCCATAGCGTTTATGAAGTCGGCGGTGTACGGCGGAGATTATCTTACATATATGGTTTTCGCCGAACAGAGATTGCTCCCTATGCTTGCAAAAAGGTGCGGTATCGGATACACAACGCTTCTTGACAAGGACAGGCTGTTTCTGCCTCAAAGCAGATATACGCATCTGTGGGGTGCAAAACAGAAAATGCGTGATGACAAGGCACAGCTTGACAAGTTCTGTGAGCGGTGCAAGGAAAGGATAAGAAAATCATACCCTGAGTATGAATATGTTATCGGGAATATCGAAAGAGCAGAAAAATAAGCTGTATACTACGGGCATCCGCAGTATACAGCTTTTATCATTTATCGTTATATCCGATTATCTTTATCAGTCTTATATCCGTATATCCGTATGCACTCATAGGATAATCAACTCTGTCGGTTGTATTGCTGTTAATGAGAAGATCGACAACGTTGCCGTCATCGTCATATATTAATTTTGTTACTATCACGCTGTGGTGCGCCCAGCCGTCAACTACATACTGGATAATATCGCCGGGCTGTGCGGAGAAAATATTACCGTCTGTTTCGGCTACAATGCCCTTGCCCGTATTCTTGTTGCAGTATTCGTAAAAATATTGCGTTCCCGACCATGACCCTGACCTTCCCGTAGGAAGCTCGGAAAGGTCGCTTTCATCGTCAAACCATTTCCACTGCTCACTGCCGCTCCAGTCCATAGGTATCCCCGAAGCAAACAATGACTGTGAAACATAGTTCTGGCAATTTCCGCCGTATATGGCATAGTCGCTGTAAGCAGGGTTTCTGACTACGCTTTCGCCGTTTACCCATTTGTATGAATAAGCAACGGCTTTGTCACGGTCGTAGCTGTGCTTTGCGGTCTTTGAGACTTTGAAGCTGTCGGGATCGGCGTTATAGTCCGCAAGCATCTGCTCTTGCTCGGTTATGTTGCTTTCTGCTTCCGCCTTGAGCTTTTTGAGAATGCCCGAATACATTTTATCGTAATCAAGGTTGTCGGGTATTTTCATATCCTTGAGATAATATTCTTCATAATCATACCCGAGATAACTCATTACACGTTTTTCTATGAGCAGGTTTACATCGGTATCCTCCGCCAGAATGTCAAACCTGTATTTCCCGTCTGTGCCTTTGGAAATCTGCGCCTCGACCTCCATACCGCAGGACTCGGCAGGGGTATCGCATATTGCGAACGCAACCTTTTCGCTTATGGTATAGTTTATTGTGTAAACGCCCTTTTTCACGGTTGCGCTTTCAACGTTTAACACAAACGATGCCTCATCATAGCGAAGATCGGCAGAGCGGCACTGCCTTGCGTATATCAGATATTGCAGCGAGGTATTGCAGAAACCTGCGTACAGCCTGCCATATGTACTGTCGGTATTGAAATACTGCGACAGCGGGCTGTATTTCAGTTCACCTGCGTATTCGTATTTGTCCGAGGTGTAGTCGAGCAACAACTGTTTTATCTCATCGGGGAGCTTTACGCTGTCGGCTGTTGTGACATTTCCGCTTATAAGAACAATCTTTTCAGGCTCGGCAATGTCATTCACAGGCACGGCATCGGCAGCAGTGACGGTGGTTTCGCTTTCCTGCGCCGATGAAGCACTGTCTGCGTCAATTTGCTTTTCGATATTCAATAAGGTCAAAAACGCACCGATCGTGACCGCCGCCGCAAATCCTATAAGGGCGAGCTTTTGCGGCTTCGAGCTTTTGCGCCTGTATCGTCTTTTTCTGTACAATGTATATTCTCCGTTTCTGTTCTTCCGTCATATTTATTATATTCTTTGAAACGCAGGTTTGCAATAGCAGCATCTCCGTTTTTAATATGATACATCCGCAACCTTAAACAAACCTTAGCCCTGCCTGCTTTGATACTTGTCAAAGTGCATAGGTATAAACTGCGTTTTGATGAACTGTGCACAAAAAGCACGATATTTAATTGACTTTGATATGCAATTGTGATAAAATCAATAGTATAAACAGCAGAATAACGTTTTGCTGTCTTAAAATTGCATATTACATAAAACAGGAGCAGACAAATGAATTACTGGAACAAAGAAATTGAATGTGCGCCGAGAAGCGAAATAGAGGCGTTACAATCCTACAGACTTTCACGCACAATAAGACGTGTATATGAAAATGTTGCACCTTATCGTAAGAAGATGGACGAGGCAGGAGTAAGACCCGAGGATATAAAATCTATCGCAGATTTGTCAAAGCTGCCTTTTACAACAAAGCAGGACCTCAGAAACAATTACCCCTACGGTATGTTTGCCGTACCAAGCTCAGAGGTCGTAAGAATACACGCATCATCGGGTACAACAGGCAAGCAGACAGTTGTCGGCTATACGGCTCATGATATTGACGTGTGGGCTGAATGCGCCGCAAGAGCGCTTACCAATATCGGCGGAACAAAGGACGATTATGTTCAGGTCTGCTACGGTTACGGATTATTCACAGGCGGTCTCGGTATGCACTACGGAACAGAAAAGCTCGGTGCTACCGTTATTCCCGCATCGGCAGGAAACAGCCTGCGTCAGCTTGAAATGTTCAGGGATTTCGGCACTTCTATAATCTGTATGACCCCTTCATACGCTATAAGCCTTATAGAGCTTATGCACGAAAAGGGCTTCAAAAAAGAGGATTTCAATCTCAAGGCAGGTCTGTTCGGCGCAGAGCCGTGGACAGACGAGATGAGAAAGCAGATTGAGGACGGACTCGGAATCAATGCCTACGACATCTATGGACTGTCGGAAGTAATGGGTCCCAGCGTGTCTGCCGAATGTCAGTATAAATGCGGTATGCACATCTGCGAGGATCACTTCATAGCAGAGGTCATCGACCCCGATACGCTTGAGGTATTGCCCGCAGGTCAGCAGGGCGAGCTTGTATTTACCTGTATAACAAAGGAGGCACTGCCTCTTATCAGATACAGGACAAGAGATATAGCTACTCTTATCTATGATAAGTGCGAGTGCGGAAGGACGCATATCAGAATGCTGAAGCCCCAGGGCAGAACAGATGATATGCTTATCATCAGAGGCGTAAACGTATTCCCGTCACAGATCGAATCGGCACTGCTGTCGGTTGACGAAAAGGCTACGAACTACCTGCTGGTCGTTGACAGAGTGAATAATCTTGATACCCTTGAAATTCAGCTTGAAACCCGTCCGGATATGTTCGGCGACGGCGTAAAGACGCTTGAAAACTACACAAAAAGGGTAAAAACGGCGATAGATTCCGCTATCGGCGTAGGAATCAATGTAAAGCTGCTTGAACCCAAGACCCTTGCACGCTCAATGGGCAAGGCTGTAAGAGTTCAGGATAACAGGGCTATAAAGAACAAGTTTGAAAAGAAATAATTTGGAGGAGGTACAGTATGTATATTGATCAGATTTCGGTTTTCGTTGAAAACAAAAAAGGCAGACTTGCAGGTATTATGGAGGTGCTGAACAAGGCAGGCATCGACATAAGAGCAATGACTATTGCGGATACTGCGGACTTCGGCATACTGCGTATGATAGTAGATGATACCGACAAGGCACTTGAGGCACTGAAGGCTGACGGCTGTACAGCGGCTGTTACAAAGGTCATCGCATTCACTATCCCCGATGTTTCGGGAGCATTATATAACGTTATGGGCAAGATAAATGCCTGCGGAATAAACGTTGAGTATATGTACTCCGTAATGGGTAAGGTTGCAGGCAGAGCTGATATTGTTATTCGTGTCGAAGATGTTGAGAAGGCATCTAAGGTGCTTATCGACAACGGTGTAACGCTTATCGAAAAGAAGGATCTTTGCAAGTAAGCGATAGGCAGAATATTTTCCGCTCCGGTGCGTATTGTCCGGGGCGGATTTTTTGTATACGGCAGACAATTATGCCTTACATTACGGTAAAAACTGTCATATAAATTTTACATTTCCGCTATTGACAAAAACATATAGCTGTGCTATACTCAAACCATAGGAAACGGCAGTTACCGCTGACGGATAACCGTGAATCAACACGGGTGCTGTAACTGCCTGCCCGCCGAATCAAGCGGACACCTTATGCCGACCGTCTGGGCAGTCCGAATAGGGCTGCTTTTTGTTTTGTATGCGGAAAAATATTCCGCTGAAAAGCAGCAAACGTGTATTGCGATTATTCGCAGGAAGGAAAGGTAAAATTATGGGAAACACAACTGACCTCAGCGTTCGCTTCAAGGATTACTGGGACGGATTCAAGCCCGGTGAATGGCAGGAGGGTATCAATACCCGTGACTTTATAATGACAAACTTCACGCCTTACTCAGGCGGACCCGAGTTCTTATGCGGCCCTACAGAGCGCACAAAAGCACTTAACGCAAAGCTTGGTGAGCTTTTCAAAAAAGAGCGTGAAAACGGCGGTGTACTGGATATAAACACAGAGGTGGTATCATCTCTCTGCAATTATCCTGCGGCATATCTTGACAAGGAAAACGAGCTTATCGTAGGCTATCAGACAGACGCTCCGCTTCGCAGAGGAGTAAATCCTTTCGGCGGTATCAGAATGGCGAGAGGTGCGTGCGAGGCTTACGGCTACAAGCTGTCGCAGAGCGTTGAAGAACACTTCGAGTACCGCACAACACATAATGACGGCGTGTTCAGAGTTTATACAGACGAGATGAAGCTCGCACGTCATATAGGCATAATCACAGGTCTGCCCGACGCATACGGCAGAGGAAGAATAATCGGCGACTACCGCAGGGTAGCGCTTTACGGTGTCGACTATCTTATAGAGCAGAAACAGCTTGACAAGAAAAAGGTCGGCGAAAATATAATGGACGTAGATACGATCCGTCTTTCCGAGGAGCTTTTCCAGCAGATAAACTTCCTGAAGAAGATGAAGGAAATGGCGGCTATGTACGGCTATGACATCAGTATGCCCGCAAGAAATACAAGAGAGGCTATCCAGTGGACATACTTTGCTTATCTTGCGTCAATCAAGGAGCAGAACGGTGCGGCAATGTCGCTTGGCAGAACATCGACCTTCTTTGATATTTACGTTGAGCGTGATATGAAAAGAGGCATTCTTACAGAAGAACAGGCGCAGGAGCTTATAGACGATTTCGTAATGAAGCTGCGCAGTGCAAGACATCTGCGTACTCCCGAATATAACGAGCTTTTTGGCGGCGACCCGATGTGGATAACAGAAAGCGTCGGCGGTGTGAACAACAGCGGTGTTCCTCTGGTCACAAAGGGCAGCTACAGAATGCTGAACACCCTTTATAACCTCGGTTCTTCACCCGAGCCTAACCTTACTATACTGTGGTCTGAAAGACTTCCCGAACCTTTCAAGAAGTTCTGTGCAAAGCTGTCTGTTGACACAGATTCGATACAGTACGAGAATGATGACCTTATGCGTATGGAATACGGCGATGATTACGCTATCGCCTGCTGCGTATCGGCAATGAAGGTCGGTAAGCAGATGCAGTTCTTCGGCGCAAGATTCAACCTGCCCAAGCTCCTGCTCCTCGCCATAAACGGCGGCTATGATAATGTTACGGGAATGAAGATAGGTCCTCAGATGGAGCCTTTACAGGGCGACAAGCTTGACTATTACGAGGTAAGAGGCAGACTTGATATTTACCGTGAGTGGCTGTGCAAGCTGTATGTGAATACGATGAACGTTATCCACTATATGCACGACAAGTACGCTTACGAAAAGACGCAGATGGCTCTGCACGATACAGACGTTGACAGAATGATGGCATTCGGAATTGCAGGACTTTCTGTAATGGCTGACTCGCTCAGTGCTATAAAATATGCCGATGTAAAGCCTATCCGTGACGAAAACGGTTATATAATTGACTTTGATACAAAGGGCGACTTCCCAAAGTTCGGCAATGACGACAACAGAGTTGATAAGATAGCTCAGAACATTATTCAGAGAGTGTCAACAGAGCTTCGTAAGAATCCGACCTACAGAAACGCACGTCATACCCTTTCGGCACTTACAATCACATCAAACGTAGTATACGGCAAGAAGACAGGCTCAACTCCCGACGGAAGAAAGAAGGGCGAGCCTTTCGCACCCGGTGCAAACCCGATGCACAACCGTGAAACAAACGGTGCTATAGCATCGCTGAATTCCGTTTCAAAGCTCCAGTACGATTACTGCCGTGACGGTATTTCAAATACATTCTCTATAGTTCCCGATGCGCTCGGAAAGACGGACGAGCAGAGAGTGGAAAACCTTGTTGCCGTGCTTGACGGTTACTTCTCAAATTATGCACATCACCTCAACGTAAATGTTCTCAACAAGGAGATGCTCATTGAGGCATATGAAAATCCTGAGGCTTATCCCAATCTTACCATCCGTGTATCAGGTTATGCTGTCAACTTCCACAAGCTGACAAAGGAACAGCAGAGAGAGGTCATCAGCAGAACGTTCCACACGGTGATGTAATATGGAGTGCAGATACAGCGCAATACAGACGCTCGGCACGCTTGACGGTCCGGGAGTGCGGTTTGTATTGTTCCTGCAGGGGTGTCCGCTCCGTTGCGGATACTGTCACAATCCCGAAACAAGAGATGCAAGCGGCGGAAAAACAGCTGCCGTCAAAGACATTATGGAAAAGGTGCTGAGATGCCGTAATTATTTCGGCAAGAACGGCGGTATCACGGTATCCGGCGGAGAGCCGCTTGTGCAGGCAAAATTCGTAACCGAGCTTTTTAAGGAATGTAAAAGGCAGGGAATAAACACCTGTCTTGATACATCGGGCTGTATAATGAACGATGACGTTACGGAGCTTCTTAAGGTCACCGACATTTGTATGCTTGACATAAAGATGACAAATGACGAGGACTACAGAAAGTATATCGGCTGCTCCCTTGACGCACCGCTGAAATTTCTTGACAAGCTGACCGAAATGAACGTTGAAACGTGGATAAGACAGGTGACGGTATGCGGCGTAAACGATGATGATACGAATATCAAAAGGCTTAATGATATAGCGAATAAGCACGAAAATGTCACTTTTGCGGAGCTTCTCCCGTTCAGAAAGCTGTGTAAGACGAAATACGACGATATGGGCATCGAGTTCCCGTTTGATAAATATCCCGAAACTTCGCAGGATGTTATCGATGAGCTTAAACCCGGTCTTGATAAATTTGTATTATGAATAATTTGTGTCCCCGACAGTACGGCTGTCGGGGATTTCGTCTGTTGAAAAACCTCTTAATTATTAAAAATTGGGGTCGCAGGGGCGAAGCCCCCGACAGGGTCTAGGGGCGGTAGCCCCAGCAAAATAGCCCCTTCCCGAGGGGAAGGGGTTTGGGGATAGGGATAGAGAACTCGCTCTATCTTATAAAAAACAGACTTTTTCAACACGCTGGTATCCCCGACAGTACGGCTGTCGGGGATTTTTGTATGCTGTACCATAAACAGGACTTGATTTTTTGTTTGTATTGACTTAAGGGACGGATTCCTTGTATAATTATGTCGATACAAGGAGCAAAACAGCAAATTACGCAAATATTTATATTCGATAGGAGAATAAAAATGGCAGTATATCTTGTTGATTTTGAAAACGTTCATTCAGAAGGGCTGACAGGTGTCGAAAAACTCGGTGAAAACGATGAGTGCTATATCTTTTATAGCGTCAACGCCTGCTCATTGTCTTTTGACCTGCATCAGAAAATCATTGAGAGCAAAGCAAAATTCTACTACAAAATGGTTGATGCACACGGCAAAAATGCACTCGATTTTCAGCTTGTCACCTTTCTGGGCTATCTGGTCGCAAAACATCCCGATGAGCATTTTTACGTTGTATCCGGAGATAAAATGTTCTGTTGCGCTACAGATTACTGGTGTAAGGAAAATGTCGATGCAGACGTCCTGGAGGATTTTAGTGAACTGCTCTTTATGAACAGCAACGAAAAAAATATATCCGATTATATCGGACAGATGCTTACAAACAGCTATGAGAGAGTGCTGACGCAAAGAGCCTACCGAAGAATGTCTTCGCTTACACAAACACAGGAATATTTGACATCAAAGCTCGGAAAGAGAAGGGCGAGGGAAATCCGTAGCCTTTTGTCGCCTGTGGTTGACTGCAGATACGACAGCGAACGTTTAAGGCTGTTCAAAGAAAACAATGTTTTCGAGAAAATCGGGAAACACGGTTTAAATGAAAACGAGATGATCGTTGTCGAGGAATGCTTGAAAAAGAAAATCGACAAAAAGCAATTCAATAATATTCTAAGCAAGCATTTCGGAACAATCAGAGGCGGAGAAGTTTACAGGATCGTTCAGAAGATTGTAGGTGACGCTACAATTGACGAAGTTATGAGTGTTCCTGTAAAGGATAGTGCAGATGCCGCAAATATTGCGTCACAACAGGTGTCCGAAACAGAGATAAACGAAGCGCAAAACGTGACAGGGCCTGAGGATACCGATGTATGGGCAGATGCACAGGAAGAACTGCCGGCTGAAAAAAGAGTGCCGGCGAGCGACAACGGACTGGAAGCTGTGCTTGATGACGAGGATGAATGCAATTTCGTCAACAAGTGTATTTCTGAACTTATAACGGTACGGGGAATAACCAGGAGAATAACCGTAAAGTACGGTAAGGACAGGGCGGAGCAGATAATTGCGATAATTCAGCCGTTTTTGAGCAATAAAAGAGGAAGATAGATATAAAGCAGGTGCAAAAAGCGCCTGCTTTTTGCGCCATATTCTCAAATTTTGCTCACATAGTGCATTTCTCCCAAATAATATTGACTTTTTTCCGATGATATAGTAAAATTAAAGCAGTGTATACGATTGAATAGTTGTATTTCGGTTTTTATTTATTTTTCTGATAGGGGGCTGTATTTATGAGTAAGACCGTGTTATTTGTTGCATCTGTTACCAAAAAGCATATCATACAGTTTCATCTGCCGTATATGAAGTGGTTCAAGGATCACGGATACAATGTACATGTTTGTGCAGGTGATGACTTTGAACCCGAAGAGGTAAGACATATACCCTATTGCGATGAATATTATATAGTGCCGTTTTACCGTTCGCCGTTTGCAACGCAGAATTTCCGCTCATATAAGGAATTACGCAAGCTGATAGAGGAAAACGAGTACGAGCTTGTGCATTGCCATACTCCCGTGGCGGCGGCTATCGCACGTTATGCTTTCAGAACCGCACGAAAAAAGAAAAATACAAAAGTTTTATATACCGCTCACGGCTTTCATTTCTATAAGGGCGCACCTAAGATAAGCCGCTTATACTATAGCGTAGAAAAGGCTATGATTCGTTACACCGACGGAATTATCACGATAAATGAAGAAGACTATCTTGCGGCAAAGAAAATGTGCCGTAACAAAAAATGCGATGCCTATAAAATTTCCGGTATCGGCATTGATTTAAGCCGTGTCAGAAATTCTACCCGTACAAGAGAAGATATAAGGGATGAATTCGGAATACCGCACGACGCTTTTCTGGTAATGTCAAATTCCGAGATAAATGAGAACAAGAATGTTGAATGCTCAATAACTGCGGTCGCCGCCAACAAGGGTGTATATATGCTTATCTGCGGTTCGGGAAAAAGTATGGAGAAGTGCAGGGAGCTTGTAAAGGAGCTTGGCTGCACCGACAGGATTATATTCGCAGGATACCGTTATGACGCAAAGGAGCTTCTGCACGGGGCGGATGCGTTTATTTTCCCAAGCTACCGTGAGGGACTCGGACTTGCGGCTATAGAGGCTATGGGGGCGGGTCTTCCGCTCATCGTTTCGGATAACAGAGGAACGAGAGAATATGCGGTAAACGGCGAGAATTCCATTGTGTGCGAGTGCAACAATGTGTCAGAGTTTATTAAGGCAGTGCATTTGTTAAGCTCGGACGATGAGTTATGCAAAAAGCTCGGCAGAAACGGATATTCCTGTGCCGATAAATACGCAATTGAAAATTCGCTTGCCGAAATGGCTGAGATTTACGAAAAATACGTTGATATACCAACGCTAAAAACTGAAACGGAAGTGTTGTCGGGTGAAAACAGATAAATACAGAAGGCTGTTATCCTGCTGTCCGTCACTTCTTGATGCGGCAGATAAGACGGCAAATGATAAGAACGGCGCTTTACAGAATAATGTTCCGGCACAGGTCACGGCATACGTTACCGCACCTGTGCTGTTTTGTTATGTCTGCTATATTCTCGACAGCGTAAAAAAGAATAATATAAACAGAATATTTTTTCTTTCCCGTGACGGATATATTTTAAAGCAGATAGCGGATATAATAATCGAAAGAAAAAAACTCAAAATACAGACGAGCTATCTTTATGTTTCACGCTATTCGCTTCGCAATGCGCTTTATTACAAGTGCGAAACAGCGGAGGATTTCGAAAACGCAGGATTATTTACAGGCTATACATTAAATAGTGCAAAGAATTTTTTAAAGAGAGCAGGACTGAATGATTGTCAACGTATAGAGGTTTACAAAGAAATCGGCTTTTCTGATGACGAAAATAAAGACCTCAGCGACAGCGAATATTCCGCATTTTGTGAGAAAATTAAAAACGATCCTGCTTTGCTTTGTAAAATAAAAAATAATTCCGAAAACAATTATCATAATATAATGAAATATTTTGAGCTAAGCGGTTTATTCGAAAAAGGAAAAATCGCCGTTGTTGACAGCGGCTGGATGGGTACTGTGCAGAAAACGCTGACAGCGCTTGTAAACGGCAGAACTGACGAAAATATTATCGGATATTATTTCGGGCTTTACAGACGTGAGGACGATAATTACAAGGCGTTCCTGTTTGACGTGACCGATGCGTATAAATATGTGCCGACCTTCTGTAATAATCTGTTCGAGTGCTTTTGCAGTGCGCCGCACGGTATGACTACAGGGTACAGGGAATGCGACGAAAAAATCATTCCCGTGCTGTCCGATGCAAACGCAGAAATGGTAAAAATGGCTGAAATACAGACGAAAACAGCTGTAAGATTTACGGAATATGCGTGTGAAAATGAAAATTATATCCCGATATGCAAAATGAGAGATATATCCGCCCAACTTCTAAAGGCTCTTATGTACAAGCCCGATAAACAGGAGGCGGAAATTCTGGGAGCGTTCCCGTTCAGCGATGATGTGACCGAAGCGAAGATTCAGCACCTTGCGGGAAACTGTAAAGGCAGTATTTCAAATATTCTTCTGCCTGTCAGAATTATCAGAAAGAAAAAAGGAAAAAGCATTTATCCCGATAAATATATTTACTGGCTGTACGGCAGTATTGTGCTGACAGGGTGTAAGCCTGCGTGGGTTTACAGGCTCAGCGTGCGTGAATGGGAAAGACTAAGACTGCTGAGGGAGAGAAGAAAATTATGCCGTTAATATCAGTAATAATGGGAGTGCATAACAGCGATCCCGATATGCTTCTAAGTGCTGTCGGCTCGGTTTTGTCGCAATCGGTATCCGATATCGAGCTTATAATATGTGATGACGGATCCGAAAACGACATAGAAAAAATACTTGACAGTATTAAAGACAGCCGTGTGAAGTTGATTTCCTTCAAGGAAAACAAAGGACTTGCGGCGGCTCTCAATTCCTGTATTGATGTAGCAAGCGGAAAATATATCGCAAGGCAGGACGATGACGACATCAGCCTTCCGGGAAGGTTTGAAAAACAGATCGAGTACCTTGAAAATCACAGTGATATTGATTTCATCGGAACAAATTGCGAGCTTTATTCGTCGGGTGAGGGCGTATACGGCGAGCGTATAATGCCTAAAGCCGT
>ULXZ01043726.1_pt1 | contig 12524 bp, 10 predicted proteins | sample 1961701 | NCBI WGS metagenome assembly ULXZ01 (sample SAMEA4835850, study PRJEB28245) | human gut metagenome | biome: gut microbiome; material: fecal sample | place: Denmark | collected 2008 | reverse complement strand
AAATTAACCCCATAAGTGGAATCTCTAAAAGACTTAAACCAATCATAAGTCTTTTTTCTATTCAAATTTTCTACATCTATTTTTTTCATATTGCCTCCTAATATTGAAATAATTGTACCCAATAATATGTGCCATAAAATTTAATTACACCAACACCAATTCTAGTAAAAGAAGAAGAAATCATGTTTTCATAATGACCTTGAGAACCCTTCCAAGCGTATGAAACTTCTTTAGCATTACGTTGCCTACTTGCTATATTTTCACCTACACCATAAATATCTTGACCAAAATCACGCATTATGTAATAACACATATTCCCATCAGGTCTTTCATGAGAAAATTTATCTGAATAAGCCATTTCAATAGCTCTGACCATTGCTGCTTTAGTTAAAGTTTCATCAAGTTTTAAAGCATCAACTCCTGCTTCAGCTCTAAATTCATTGGTATATTTTACTACATCAACTACTTCATTTTTATATATACTCATGTTTTCAATAGCTTCACTTAACATATCCGAAGTCTTTGCATTAAAATTCTTTCCATCAACTTCATAATGAGTATATTCATCAATTACTTTTTTAGATCCATCACTATATAAATTATAAGTTTTAACATGCCAAGAAATTAACTTAGTGCCATATTTTAAATCTTTTTCTTCTTTTTCAGATTCAGTATCAGTTTTAACAAAATAAACCTTACTATTAGTATTTTTAGAATTATTATTGTTATTATTACTTACCTTTTTTTTCACTATTTCTAAATTAGTTTGTTCTTCAACTTCATTTCCACTACTATCTTTAGCAATAATTACAATATTATATGTACCAATTTTATCATAAACTTTATCTTCTTTATATGATAAAATGCATTCATCGCCACTATTATCAGTACAACTATCAACAAAATCATTTATTTCGTATTTATCTCCAACAACAATACTAACACTTTTTAATTTTAAATCTGGTTTTGTTGTATCTACTACATTTAAAGTTGTCTCATATTTTGTTCCTTCAACATCTATAACTACCCTATATTTACCAACTGCATTATAATTATCATTAAAATCTACATTTTCATCACCAAGATAATACAAAATTTTTACATTCTCCTTCATATCTCCATCAAAAAAATCTTTAGCACTTAGAACTTCACTCATAACTTCTACATTTACATCTTTTTTTACAACTACTTTTACTTGTTTATCATTATTTGTATTATCCTTTTTATTAAAAATATATAGTCCAATCAAGCAACCAATAACTAATACTAAAACCCCAATAATTATATACTTCTTTTTTTTCTTCATTTTTACCTCCACCTAAATTATAAAACATTTAAAGATAAAAAGCTATAAGAATTTATACCCTTATAGCAATACCTCTTTTTTTCAAAACATATTTTCTTAACCAATCAACTGGAAATACCGACAGAGCTAAAACAAGTACTAAAATAAGTTCATTTAATTCTAACCCATAAGTCCTAAATATATCTCCTCCATTATAAATAATAAACATCTGAGCAACAAAGATAAAACCAAACACTAATATAAATGGTTTATTTTTACCCAACTTAGCAAAAGTATTAATTCTTACTGTTCTTGCATTAAAAGCATTAAAAATACCCATGAATATAAACATTGCAAAATATGCTGTCATTAAATATTTATCATTATCACCAACTCTAATTAAAGATTTAAATATCGGAGCTTTTAAAAACACAATACATAACAAAGCACAATATAACCCAGTCCAAATAATTTCGCTATACATATACTTATTCATAATTGGATTATCTTTTCTCTTCGGTGGTTCATTCATATACTCAAGTAATGGTGGTTCATATGAAAAAGCTATTCCTGCAAAAGTATCCATAATCATATTAAGCCAAAGCATTTGCACAATAGTAATCGGTGTTGTAACTCCAATAAATGAACCAACTATGGATAAAACTAAAGCACACATATTAACTGTTAACTGATAAATAATAAATTTTCTAATACTTTTAAAAATAGTTCTTCCATACAAAATAGCTTTACTAATTGATAAAATATTATTATCAAGTATTACTATGTCTGCAGCTTCTTTTGCAACATCAGTTCCACTTCCAACCGCAAAACCAACATTAGCTTTTTTTAAAGCTGGAGCATCATTTACTCCATCTCCAGTCATACCAACAACTAAATCCATTGATTCTAAAATATTAACCATTCTACTTTTGTCACTTGGAAGAGCCCTAGCAATAACAGCAATATTTTTATATTTTTTCTTTATTTCTTCATCACTTAATTTGGCAAGTTCTTCACTACTTAAAACAAGATAATTATCTATATCAATAAGACCAACCTCACGTGCAATAGCTTCTGCTGTATCTTTTGCATCCCCCGTAACCATTATTGGTTTTATTCCAGCTCCTTTAATTAAACGAACACCTTCTTTTGCTTCACTTCTAAGTTCATCTTTAATATTAACAAAACCAATAAAACATAATTCATCCATACTCTTGCCATATGCAAATACAATTACTCTACCAGCTGCCTTAGTAAATGAAGAAATTTTCTTTTTTATTCCAACTTGATTTATAAAACTTTTTTTACTTCCATCACTAGCTAAATAACTTTTACACTTATGAATAATTACTTCACTAGCACCTTTTATAAAAATATTTCCATCACTTAAAGTAATACTACTATACTTTTTACTACTATCAAACAATTCTTTAGAAACAATATTCTTTTTGCCCCCCCTACCAATAAACTCCATTAAAGCTCTATCCGTGGAATTTCCACCAACTAAATAATCTCCACTAAATTCACTTTGATTATTTAAAGCTAAACTAGTATAATAAATATCATAATTATTTAAAGCCTTTAACTCACTACTACTTTTATAAATCTTTAACTCCGGAGTAACAAAGCACACAACCTTCAAAGCACCCTTAGTTAATGTTCCAGTTTTATCAGTAAGTAACACATTTAAACTACCCGCTGTTTCAATACCTACAAGTTTTCTAACCAACACATTATCTTTTAACATCCTTTTCATATTACTTGATAAAACTAAAGTAATCATCATTGGTAAACCTTCAGGTACAGCAACAACAATAATTGTAACAGATAAAGTAAGGGCATACATCAAATGATTAAACATCAAAGGAAAATCACTCATAGTGGCTTTAATTAAATTAATATCAAAATTATTTTCTATAACAATACTTGCAAATAAATATGATATACTTGCCAAAAGTGCTCCGACATAACCAATTCTACTGATAGTTTTAGCAAGACCCCTTAACTTAGTTTTAAGTGGACTTTCTGGTACTACTTCTTGTAACTCATAAGAAATTTTTCCCATTAAAGTATTATCACCAATACAATCAACTTTCATAAGTGCTTCACCATCATAAACAACTGAACCACCATATACTTTACTTTTACTAACCTTTAAAGCTTCCTTACTTTCGCCATTTAATGATGATTCATCAACACTAATCTTACCACTAAGTAAGTATCCATCACAACATACTCTATCCCCACTTGATAAAACAAGTACATCACCAACAACTACATCTTTAGAAAAAATCTCTTTAACAACACCATTTCTTTTAACCTTTACTTTTCCATTTAACTGTTCACTTTGTAACCTTTCAAAAGCTTTTTCGCTTCCATACTCACTTATACTTGATATAAAAGATGCTAAAAATATTGCTATAAGTATTCCAATAGTTTCAAAAAAATCAAAATTTCTAAACAAAACAACTACCTTGATAGCAAGTGCAATAAGAAGTATCTTAATAATGGGATCTCCCAGTGATTCAAGTAATAGATGCATAAAAGTATTTTGCTTTCTCTTTGTTATTTCATTCGTGCCATATTTATTTCTAGATTCAATTACTTCTTTATCTGTTAAGCCCATATGCTTGTCCTCCCAAATAATATTATGAAATAATTACTACTTGTAGAACAAAAAAACATCTAATCTCTAAAACAACTCCTATAAAAAAGTCCGACACTGTCGGACCTTTCTAAAACACTTATATATTTATTCACTCTTATTCTTAAATTGTAACACAATTGGTGTTCCATCAAAATCAATATTATTTCTAATTTGATTTTCTAAATATCTTTCATAACTAAAGTGTACCAAACCTTTATTATTTACTGAAAAAGTAAACTTCGGTGGACAACTTCCAGTTTGACTTACAAAATAAATCTTAAGTCTTTTACCCTTATAAGAAGGTGGTTCATGAATACTTACTGCTTCCATAATAATATTATTTAAAACACTAGTCTTAACTTCTTTTCTATTATTATTATAAGCATTTATAACCTCAGGCATCAAAGTACTAACACGTTTCTTAGTCTTTGCACTTAAAAATACTACATGAGCATAAGGAATAAATTGAAATTCATTTTTAATTAATTCTTTCCAAGTTTTAATATCTTTATCTGGATTATTTATTGTATCCCATTTATTAACACATATTACAATACCTTTACCAGCATCCAAGGCATATGATGCAATATGTTTATCATGTTCAATAATTCCAACAGATGCATCAATTACTAAAACACACACATCACTTCTATCTATTGCTTTTAAACTTCTTATCAAACTATATTTTTCAACAGATTCATAAATTTTACCCTTTTTTCTCATACCTGCTGTATCAATAACTGTTATATCTTCATGATTATATTTAAATTTAGTATCTATTGCATCTCTTGTTGTTCCTGCTATATCACTTACTATTGCTCTATCTTCATTTAATATTGCATTAATTAAACTACTCTTACCTACATTTGGTCTTCCAATAATACAAAACTTAAGAGAATCATCTCTTTCAACTACTTCTTCAGGTAAATCATTAGTTATTGTTTTTAACAAATTATCAATACCAATATTATGTGATGCACTAACACATAATATATCACTAAAACCTAATTCATAAAAACCATAAACATTATCTTTTCTTTTATCATTATCTATTTTATTTACAACAACAATAATTTTTTTATTACTCTTATGAAGTATTTCAGCAACGCGTCTATCATGAGCATCAATATCTTCAATTCCATCAACTACAAATAACACTAAATCAGCTTCATCTATTGCTAGTGTTGCTTGCATCAATATATCTTTTGAAAAATCATCATTACCAATAGTTATACCACCTGTATCTATTAAATAAAAACTCTTATCTTGATAATTACATCTTCCATATATTCTATCTCTAGTTACACCTGGGGTATCCATTATAATAGATTTATTTTCTTTAATTAATCTATTAAATAAACTACTTTTACCTACATTTGGTTTACCAACTAAACATACTGTTTGCATATTTTACCTCACTTTCTACAATGTTTCATTACATACATTACTTTCATTATTACTTTTAATATCAATCATCTTAGCATATACTCTATTATTTTTCCTATATATATATAATTCATCACATAACATACTATTTCTAGTTACATTATTAATTAAATCTTTTTTATTATTACCATTTAATTCTCTAGTTTCATAATAACCATTTTTAATAAGTGTTACAACACTCACCTTTTTACAAAAACTATATTCTACTCCATCTATATTACATTTACTATTTAATATATCAGGTTCTTCTTGACCATATACTATTGCACTGGCTTCTAAATCATTAACCTTGGTATCAACTATTTTTTTTAAAGAATTATTTCTTATTTTCATTACACTAAATGTACCTATTGTAATAACTAAACTAAGTATAACAATAACGGCTAGTAATTCCACTAAAGTAAACCCTTTATTTTTCATTATATCCCTCAATTATACTAAGTACCTCACTTCTTCCCTTTTTAGTAACAGTAGAAAAAGTAATTACTTCATCATCACTTGATAACTTTAATGTATCTTTAATTAACTTATCTTGTTTAATTCTACCATTTTTACCAACCTTATCATATTTAGTGGCAACAATGGTTATATCCAAGTTATAGTATTTTAAAAATTCATACATTAACAAATCATCTTCCGTAGGTTTATGTCTATAATCAATTAATAAAAATACATGTTTAAGATTCTTTCTTTCTTTTAAGTATTCTTCAATCATCAATCCAAACTTCTTTTGGGTATCTTTACTAACACTAGCATAACCATAACCTGGAACATCAACTAAATAAAAACAATCATTAACTTTATAAAAGTTTAATGTCTGAGTCTTTCCAGGTTTAGAACTAGTTCTTGCAAAGTTCTTTCTTTCAATCAAAGTATTAATAAAACTACTTTTACCAACATTACTTCTACCTACTAGTAAGAATTCATTTTTATTATCGATTGGATACTGACTTCTTCTTACAGTTATAATTGGTTCACTTACATTTTCAATTTGCATATTGCACCTCACACACTAATTATATATTATTTCATGGAAAAATGCAAATGTTCATACAATTTATTAAGGAGGAATACTTATGCATAATACAAATTTTCCTCCGAATATTGATCCTCATTCGTTTTCAATACTTGCTGTTGTAGCAGGTTATGCTTGTGTGGGATGCTATAATGCTAATGAACAAAATTCAATTGGTAACTGGCTAATTCTCGTAGGTCAATATATTTTAACTCATGCAGCACAACAACAATTAATAGAGTCCCGTATTGAAAATAGTAATATAAATATAAACTCAAAAAGTGCAAAAAAAGGAGGTTCTCCATATACAGATAACAACCTAGGCAAAAGTAATCAAAATCAAAGAAATGAAGTAGATTTCATACTTGATGCACTAAAAACAATGCAAGATGAACTAAAAAAGAAGAATACATAAAGTAATGTATACTTCTTAAAGACTAATTCTGATTGGATTTTCAGAGGTTCCGGATCCACCTATATATTTGATTGATGAAACTAAATTAAAGGTTGGACGTAATACAAAACCACCACCATCGACATCGAACCAGCCTATATGACCATCAACATCAACGGCATATAAACCGTCAGAGCCAAAGGTATTACGTGAAATAGTAGGATCACGCAGTCCTATACACATCCAATTATCATTATAGGCTTTGCGATAATCATATGCACTTGTTGTCCAACCAGGTAATATCCAATAATCTAGAACAGCTCCATAATAATAGTCGCTTACATACATTAACCCTATTTTTGATGTTACTGTTGTTGCTGCATCTTTATTTGCTCCAACCTCATAATTGTAAGCTTTTTTTGCATTTGAATTCCAATATCCATTAGTTGAAGTCATTCCTCCGACATACCATGTTGTGTTATCTATCATGCTTTGCCACTTTGCGTTTTTACCATCTAAGTATGTTAAATAGTTTGTGTTTAAATTTGTGATATTTGTTATACTTGTACTCCATATATTTTTCCCTGTTGAATTCCAGTAATAAACACCTATTTTTGATATATCTCCGCTTCCTTTATACATAGATGCAGCCTTATAAAAACTTTTATAATCATTACAATATCCTCCATCAGTTCCTAACATTTCTATTGTTGCACCATCTGCCAATATTAGTTTTACTTTTCCATCTATTAAACCTATTATTCTATATAGATTCTCTGTCGGACATGTGGTATCATCTGAACCAAAACACACATAATTATTTGGATTTGCTCCTGCAAATCTGTATGAATTATCTTCTGCACCATTTGTTAATGATAAATCGTGAAAATACATGTTTGTTGCAGTCTCTAAGTTATTATAGAAACTAACAATACAATCATTTAAATTATCCCCATTTGCACAGAAATCTGCAATAGATGTTAACAATTTATCTTTTTGTAAAACAACATCAATATTTAACGTTGAATTCTCATTTTCCGATTGATCTGTTTCAAGATTAACAAAAGTTAAAGTAAATGTCCATGTATGAATTACTTCTGATTTGTTACTAGCTGTTGCTATAACGTGGTCAGTTACTATGTTAAAAGCTCCATTTACTCCAGTTATATCAAAACCTTTTAATTTATCATTAACTGTAACAAATTTCAAATTATCTCCACTTGTTTCTACTATATTACCATTTTCATCTTTTACAGTTAAGACTACTTCTGGCTTTTTATCAGTAGTAGTATAAGTATATGTATTATTTTTAATTATAACTCCAGCAAAGTATTTACTTGATGCACTTTCCGTTTTACTTGATGCCATTAACTTTACTTTTGGATTTGTTGTAGCAGTTAAGTTACTACCCCCAGTTTTAAAATTATCTGAATTTGCACTTAATGATAAAGTATTTCCTTTTGTAAATATTATTGTATCCCCACTTGCTGTTACTTCACCAGCTCCTTCAACATCATCATCTATCGTCGGAGCTAAATAAGAATAAGTAAACTTACCTATTAATAAAGCTATAGTTATTAATATTAAAATAAATATTAAAACTAAAGATATTGTTCTTGCATTTATTTTTTTATTCATTCATCACACCTCTATCATATACTATATAAATTATTATAACATTTAATTTTACTTTAATAAAGCTTTTTTATAAAAAAACACTCATTGACAAAATATAAATAATAAAGTACAATGTATATGTACATGTGAATCGCTTCCGGGTGGTGCGAGCAATAAATAATCCCGAGAGAGTATGTCAATCGCTTACGGATGGTGCGAGTAATAAATAATTCCGGAGGAAAATCTATAAACTCAGTATAATCTATTGAGTTTTTATTTAATTTCTGTTAAAATAACCAATTAACGAGGGATATATGGAAAAATTTTGGTATAAACATGAATTAATATACTATGAAAAAGTATTAAATAGACTACTTAATGATACATCAAGTGACTATAACAGAATTAAAGATAATCTTGAAATAATAAAACAAATCTGGGAAAAAGAAAAAGTAAATTTAGATATAGAAAATATCTTACTTAAAGATTATCTTGACTTAAGTAAAACTAAATTCTTATGGAAACCTATCGAAGAATCTGCTAGACTTGATTCATCATTTATACCCAATTTAAAAGTTAAAGAAATAGATTTTACTAATAAAGAATTATTTGAATTAATCCATGATTTTTTTAAAAATGCAACAAATAAAGAAATATATGAATTATTTTTAAAAATATATTATCAAAACAAAAAAAGTATTCATATCATAGATAAAGATTATTCTTATCCCGGAGATACCCTTTATATAGATTATTTCAATAAAACATATATTCAAGTATATAAAGACCATACCTTCGAAGATTTAACAACCCTTGCTCATGAATTCGGCCATGCTATTCAATTTAATTCAAATTATAATATTAATTACTTTAAAGATTTAAATGTTTAGCTAGAAATAGTAAGTATATTTTTTGAACTATTATGTTGTGAATATTTTTATAAAAGTGAGTTTAAATTAAATGCTTTAGCTAGTGAATATAGTGCTATATATGATAATATTGAATCATGTAAAGACTTAAAAGAAGAATTTAAAATATTTAGAAAAATAAATTACTTAGAACATGAAAATAAAAATGATTTAAAAAATAAAATAAGTAAAATAGCATCAACATTACCTATAGAATATACAAAATACTTTATAGATATCTTACCCAGAGACTACTACATTTATTCATTTGCTTTTGTTGTTGCTAGTAATTTAACAAAACTATATAAAAAAGATAGAGACTTTGCTCTTCAAGTATTAAAAGAACTAATAAATATTGATTTAAAAGTTAATGCATATAAATATTATCAAGAATTAGAAAACTTAGATTTAGTTACAACAGATGGTTTAAAAAATTTAACTAGAAATATTAAAAGAAGATGCAAGTAAGCATCTTCTTTCTTAAAATGGCATATTTCCATTAGACATTTTCTTCATCATATCCTTCATCATTTCAAATTGTTTTAATAATCTATTTACTTCTTCAACACTTCTTCCACTACCTTTAGCTATTCTTTGTTTACGAGTTGCTTTAAGTATTTCTGGTTTTCTTCTCTCTTCAATAGTCATAGAACTTATTATAGCTTCGACATGTGCTAAATCTTTTGGATCTATTGCTACATTATTAAGCCCCATTTTTCTAGATTGAGGTAACATTTTTAAAATATTTTCTAAAGGTCCAAGCTTTTTAATTTGTTTTAAATTAGCAAGAAAATCTTCTAAGTCATAAGTACCTTTCTTCATCTTTATTGCTTGTTTCTTTGCTTCATCTTCATCAATTACATCTTCAACTTTATTAACTATTTCTAAAATATCCCCCATATCTAGGATACGTTCAGCCATTCTTTCTGGATAAAATTCACTTAAACCATCCATTTTTTCACTAGTACCAACAAACTTAATAGGTATATGAGTTAAATGTCTTACTGATAAGGCAACTCCACCTTTTGTATTACCATCTAACTTAGTTAAAATACAACCTGTTAAATCCAAAGCTTCATTAAATCCAGTGATTACATTAATTGCATCTTGCCCCATTGATCCATCAATGACTAATATTTTTTCATCTATCTTAAAGTTACTTGCAATGTCTTTTAATTCTTGCATTAAATCTTCATCAATTTGAAGTCTACCTGCAGTATCTATAATTACATAATCATTTTTATTATTCTTTGCTTCTTCCATTGCTGCAGAAACAATTTCCAAAACAGAACCTTTGCTACTAAAAACTGGTATATTTAATTCTTTACCTATTGTTTTTAATTGTTCTATTGCTGCAGGTCTATAAATATCTCCTGCTACAAGTAATGGCTTTTTATTATATTTTTTTCTTAAATAATTAGCAAGTTTTCCTGCAGTTGTAGTTTTACCACTTCCTTGTAAACCAACAAGCATTAAAACAGTGGGATTACCTCCGACTTCAAGTGGAACATAATCTCCTCCAAGTAAAGAAACTAATTCATCCTTAACAATTTTTAAAAATACTTCATCTGGTTTTAGACTTTTTGAAACTTCAGCATCTAAAGCTTTAGCCTTTACATCACTTACAAATTCTTTAACAACTTGGTAATTTACATCAGCTTCAAGTAAAGCTATTCTTATTTCTCTTACAGCATCTCCAATATTTTCTTCAGTAATCTTACCCATTCCTTTTATATTTTTTAAAGCATTGCTTATTCTATCTCCCATGTATTCAAACACATTTATCACATCCTTGCATACAAAAATATTACTATAATTTTAAATTAAAATCAACAACTTTTCGGTATTTCTAAGGAATTTGGTAGAAAAACTACAAATTTTTAACGTGAATATCATTTTACAAGTATATATATTCATGATATAATTTTAATGGTGATACTAATGAAAAAAAGAAAGAAAATAAAAAAAGGCCCAATTAAATTTATAGCACTCCTTCTTGCTATAGGTGGCACTTCATATATTCTTATAAATAAGGATGAAAAAGCAGAAAAAGTTTCTAGTGAAGTTGATAAACTAATGGCTAAAGAAAATATAAGTAAAGAAAATTATTCAAAAACTTTAGAATATGTCTTACTTAATAATATATATAATGAAACTTATTTAAATGAATATAAAGATATTGAATTTAATAAAGAAAGTAATTTTGAAACTGTTTTAACTAGCTTTCTTCCGAAGGGATATACTGGAAAAGAAATTAATTATATATTAAAATTAAGTGATACAAATATAGAAAAATTAAAGAATATAGATTATGTTGATATAAGTAAATATTATGAATTTAAAAATTTTAATGTAGATAATATAGATAGATATAATAAATATAAAGATAGTAATAAAAGTATAAGTTATCAAAATGTTGTAACTAGAGTTAATTTAAAACTTGATTTGCCGGTGTATACCGACACATCGGAAGTTAAAAATCCAGATGATATCCTTGTTTTAGTCAATAAATATAATCATCTACCTAAAAACTATAAACCAAGTGATTTAGATTATTTAGATGGAGCTTATAAAAATCAAGTACCTGTTAGAAAAATTATTAAAGAATCATTTTTAAAACTTCAAAATGCAGCAAAAAAAGAAATTAATATAAATATTATGCCAACTACTGCATATCGCGGGGAAGAATTTCAAAGAACATTATATAATAATTATGTAAGTAAAGAAGGAATAAATAAAGCTGATACCTACTCTGCTAGACCAAGTTACTCTGAACATCAAACAGGATTATCAATTGATTTAAAAAATACTGCTTTAACAAATATTAGATTTACTGATGAAAATTATGAATGGTTACATAATAATGTATATAAATATGGATTTATTATTAGATTTCCAAAAAATAAAGAAGATATAACATTGTATCAATTTGAAAATTGGCACATTAGATATGTTGGGAATGAAGCTGCAAAAATAATTTATGAAAATAATTTAACACTTGAAGAATATATTGATTTGTATATAACAAAATACTAAAAAGACTGAATTACTCAGTCTTTTTTATTGTGAAGGATTTAATTATTTGTTTTTTAATTCAATTTCTTTGATTTGTTCTTTAGATAAACCAGTTGCATCAATTATCGTTTTTATTGGATAATCTTTCTTTAATAGGTTGATAACAATGTTTTCATTAGTTTTTTCAATTCCTTTTT
>ULXZ01065308.1_pt1 | contig 12528 bp, 8 predicted proteins | sample 1961701 | NCBI WGS metagenome assembly ULXZ01 (sample SAMEA4835850, study PRJEB28245) | human gut metagenome | biome: gut microbiome; material: fecal sample | place: Denmark | collected 2008 | reverse complement strand
CATTTAACAGAAAATAAACCTTTGTTTTTTCAAAAGAAAAAGTTAGAAGAATATAATAAAAAGCTAGAAGAATTAGATAACAAAATATTAAAGTGTTTAAACGATATTGAAAACGAAATTGACTATATTAATACCAATTATAAAATAAAAGTATAAGTAAAAAAATTTTGACTTTAACAAAAAAATAGAAAATTACCTTAAAATCAAAGACTAAATTTGATTTTTATGTTATAATTATTTATGAGTAAAATAAGGTTGGTGCAGTGATGAACAAAAATATTTTATTGTACGATGTTTTTGATGATAATAAAGATGTGTTAAATTCTCAAGTAATACTTGATAATAATATAGGTTTTGAAATTCCCAAAAATTATTACTTTAATAAAGAAAGTACTGATTTAAAAAATCATTTCTTACATATTAAAAGTGATAAAGATTTTATAAGACTATATTATGAAAAATGTAATGAATATAGTTATAAAGAAAAAATAGAGGAAATAAAAAGAAAATATAAAACTACGGAAGATTTTATAAATTATAGAGGTCAGAGAATTATTGAATATGAAAATGAAACAGGAATGAATATTATTAGTTATGATGACACATATGTACTAATTCTAAATTCAAAATGCAAAAAATATTCGTATGAATATTATATATTGTATTTTATTGTGTTTAGTTTTGATTCTGATTGCCCGGAAAGTTATGATAATTCATATTATCAAAAAAATAGCTATTGTATCTTAAAAAATGGTAAGTATGTTTATGATAAATATAAAGTAAATTTAATTAAATATAATCCATCTGAATCATTAGATATTATTAATACGGAAAGTTTTTGTAAATTTATTAGTGATAATATTGAATATGATGAAAAATTAGATAATTATTATGTTGAAAAAACTAAAATTAATCAAAATATAGTTAATAGAATTAATAATTATCATAATAACGAAAATGATGATCCTAGTTTAATGGATCTTATTGAAGAATAAAGAGGTGCTGATGTGGGAGAAATTAAAAAATTAAATTTTATCAACATTGATAAAGTTGATGATAAAAGTCTAGCTGCCGCAAAATTGTTGGTAGAGAAAAAATTAATTAAAATTGCTTATGGCGAAAACACAATATATTTTAAATTTCCATTTAAAATTTGTGAATCAGGTTCTAAAGGTAATGAGTATTTGCTTGAAAATATTATGGATTTTGAAACATCTAATAATAAAGTGTTTGCTAGACAAATTTTGACTAAAGAAGGCACTGCAATAGATCTATCAAAAAAATGCAAGAATCCGAAATGTCAATTTAAATGTTGCCCTTTAGTTGTTGCAGGATACTTTAAAAATATGTGTGATTTAGATCCTAAATTAGAAGAAAAAGTAGGAAACATCACATCAATAAAAAGTAATAATGAATTGTTAGAAATGACTGATGACTTAATTGGAATAGATGAAGTAAAAAAAGAACTACAAAAACTTATTAAATTTTATAGTAAGGTAAAAACAATGACAGATAGATTTAATAACAACAATCAATTCTATAATAATTATGCTTTAATAGGAAATGATGGATTACAACAAGAAAAAGTAGTTAATATTATTAAATCAATATTGGTAAGTAATTCTATAATAGATGATAAAGATTATAAACAATTTTATACACTTGATTTAGAATATGAAATAAGAAAAAATTTATCTGATTTAGAACATAAGATATCCGACGAGTTTAAAGATTATAGGTTAATATATCTTAAAGATTTTGATAAATTAATTAATTTGAAAATGGAAAAAGATGATTATTACCCAAAACTTATAAACACTTTAAAGCAGATAATAATAGAAAAGAGTAATACAATTTTTATAATATCTGGTAAAAAAGAAAAAATCAAATTAATATTTAATGAAAATAGTGAATTTTCAAGTTTATTTGGCTATAAATGGCAACTAAATGATTTAAGTTATGATGATTTAAGTAAAGAAATATTTAAAAAACTTCAAGAAATAAACATTCCAAACTATATTACTTTAGATGAAATAAAAAATACTGTATCTCAATTAGCAAGAGAAAGTAATTTTAAAAATTTAAATTTTGTTGAAGAAATATATCAAAAAACTTTAAAAAACTTTTTTGAGAGTCAAGAAAATAATTTAAATAATACATTACTACCTAAAACTAAAGATAATATTTCTATTGATGACACAATGAAAGAAATTGATGAATTAATAGGAATGAATAAAATAAAAACTGAATTGAGAAACTTATCTAAATTTTTAAAATACAATAAACGTTTGGAAAAAATTAATGGTAAGTCTAAAACTTTAAATCTGCATATGGTATTTAGTGGTAATGCTGGTACTGGTAAGACAACTGTTGCAAGATTACTAGCGGATATACTATACAATATGGGATATATAGAAGAAAGAAAAATAACTGAAATTACTCCAAAGGATTTAATTGGTGAATATACAGGCCAAACAGCACCAAAAGCAAGAAAAACTATTGAAAATGCTTTAGGCGGTATATTGTTTATTGATGAAGCATATGCCCTTGCTGCAAATTCAAGCAGTAGTAAAGGTTATGGACAAGAAGCTATTGTAGAATTATTAAAATGTATGGAAGATTATCAAGATAGACTTGTAATTATATTTGCAGGTTATCACGATGAAATGAATGATTTTGTAAGTCTTAATCCGGGATTAAAATCTAGAATTAGGTATTTCTTTGAATTTGAAGATTATAACGAAGACGAGTTAATTCAAATACTATATATGAAATTGAAAAAACTTAATTTAACAATAGATGATGAAGCAGTAAGGACTTTAAAAAGAACAATTTCATTTAATATGAAAGCCACAAATTTTGGTAATGGTAGATATGTAGATAATTTGGTTAATAATTTATTGATAAAACATTCTATTAACATACCAGATGATGATGATACTAATCTATTAAATATTACATTAAATGATGTTAATGATTTAAGTGAAACAAATGATATAAATATTAATGATATATTTAAAGATCTTGACAAATTAATTGGTTTATCAAAAATTAAAGATGAATTGAGACAATTAGTAGATTATTTGCAATACAACAAAAAATTAGAAAAGATGAATATTTATCCTAAAAGCTTAAATCTACATATGGTATTTAGTGGAAATGCTGGTACTGGTAAGACAACTGTTGCAAGACTTCTTTCTAGTATATTTTATAATTTAGGTTATATTCCAGAGAATAGATTGACAGAAATAACCGCTAAAGATTTAACTGGCGAATATACAGGACAAACAGCACCAAAAGTAAAACGCCAAGTTGAGAATGCTTTAGGTGGTGTATTGTTTATTGATGAGGCATATAGTTTAATGCAAAATTCATCTAGTGGATATGGACAAGAAGCAATCGCAGAATTATTAGTCGGTATGGAAAAATATTATGATAGATTAATAATTGTATTTAGTGGTTATGAAAAAGAAATGAAAGATTTTATAAATGTTAATCCGGGATTAAAATCTAGAATAGGTAAATCATTTGTATTTGAAGATTATACGATTGAAGAATTAACAGATATATTAGTTAAATTTGTTAATGATAACAAATTAAAAATTACTGATAAAGCACTAGATAAATTTAAAGAATTGGTTAAAATATCAATGAAAACTAAAAATTTTGGTAATGCTAGATGGGTAAGAAATAGTTTTGACAAAATTTTATTAAAGCATTCAACAAATACAAAAAATTCTGATAGTGCAGAAGAGTTAATTACTATTACTGAAAATGATATTGATATAGAAGAAATAAAAAAATCACAAAGCACAACTAAATCTAAATTGGGTTTTGATCTTGAAGTGAAATCTAATAATTTAGAAAAAGAAACGAATAATACAAATCTATTTTTTGAAGAAATTGAAAGCATTGAGGAGGAATTGTAATGGAAGATAATAGACCTATTGTTATAGAACAAGTAAATGGCCACGATAGAGAATATGATATATATTCAAGATTACTAAAAGAAAGAATAATTTTTTATGACGAAGGTGTTTCTACTCGTTCAGCTTCAGCTGTTATAGCTCAATTATTATTTTTACAAATGGAAGATCCTAACGAAGATATTACAATGTATATTAACTCGCCGGGAGGATCTGTTTCAGATGGATTAGCTATTGTTGATACGATGAGATATATCAGTTGTGATATAAAAACCGTTGTAATCGGTATGGCTGCTAGTATGGGATCACTTATTGCTTCTAGCGGAACAAAAGGAAAAAGATATATACTTCCACATAGTAAATTCTTAATTCATCAAGTCAGAAAACAAGGTATGGGATATAGTCCAATAGTAAATCCAGATCTTCAAGTAGAAGCAAAAGAAATGGAAAAGAATAATAATACATTAATAAAAATTTTATCAGAGAATACAGGACAGAGTATTGAAAAATTGAAGAAAGATATGGATAGAGATTGCTGGTTAGATGCAGAGGAATCTGTTAAGTATGGATTATGTGATGAAATAATCACAAAAATTGAATTATAGGAGGCAAAAATGAATAATGAAATTTTAAAAAAAATTGATGATAATATTATTAGTCAGCATACAATGGAATTTGCAGCTAAGCCACCAAAATATGATTTGCCAACAATAAAATTTTTAGTAAAAAAAGATAACAACTTTTTTGTAGTTAGTATGCTTAACAGACACATAATGAATTATCCAAATAAAATGGAATCTTCTATAAATAATTATCCTATAGATGTAGTAGTTTATGATTTAAATACAGAAAAGTCATCAATAATGAGTATTACAAATTTTATTAGTGAATTTTCTTTGCAAGAGAACAACATAGATGAACTAATTAAAACTAATGATAAGGAATTAGATATAAAAGAATTAATGAATGTTTTTGGTGAAATTGTTGCAGACAAAAACAATATTAATATAGAAAAATACAATAATGAATACTATCCTAATATTGTTAGATATTTGTCTAAATATGACAGTTTTAAAAAATATCTTTCATTATTTTCACTATCAAATACTGATGAATTGCCAAAACTTAATGAAAACTTAAATACACAAGAAAAATACTTACAAAAAATATCTGATTTATTAGATATTCCTACATTAAGTATAAAAGCAAATTCAAAGAGAGTTGATAATTTAAATGCTACTTATTATTATAGTCCTAGTCGTAATGGAAAAAGTATGATAGTAGCTGATGATGGATCATATTTATTAACAATATCTTCAGCTATTAATTATGAAAAACTTTTAGATGAATTTAATACAGGTAGAAGAAATGGAAATTTTAATGAAGATAAATCACTTAAAATAAAATGTCATTCTTGCGGTAATGACATTGTCATTGATACTACTAATATACCAAAGAATATTAAAACATTGGATACAATGTGCCCTAATTGTAAATCTTTCATTAAATATGCTAATCCTAATTATGTTGAAGGTAAAACGCTTACAATAAAATGCCGCTCTTGTGGTAAAGACATTGTTATTGACACAACTAATATACCAAAGAATATTAAAACATTAGATACAATGTGTCCTAACTGTAAATCTTTTATTAAGTATGGTAATCCTAATTATGTTGAAGATAAAAAATGCTTTCATAATTGGGTTATAACTGATAAACTTCCAGATATAAGTAAAGAATGGGTTAAATTACTTGATGGAACAAAAAAAGAAGTATTTTATCATATGTATAAGTGCTCAAAATGTAATGAAGAAAAAAGAATGTCAGAAGAAGAATTTAATATGAATAATATTGAAGGACCAAAAGGCATAGCAAAAGATAGTAATCAAATTAATAAACCTAAAGAAACTGATGATATTAATAAAAAACTAAATGAAGCAAGTTCTTACATATCTGGAAAAGACAAAGACTTTGAAAAAGCAAAATCTATTTTATTGGATCTTATAAAAGAGACAAATTCTTATGATAATGATAGTGAAACAGATTATTATAATTTTAATGATGTAATAGACTTTGTGCTATATACAAGAATAAATAAACCAAGTAAAAATATTAAATGGATTGGTACACCATTTTCAAATGCATATAATTGTCTTGCTTATATATATAATGAAGAAAAAAAATATGATGAAGCATTAAAAATGGTAGAAAAATCAATTAAATGGAATCCAATGAGTTTATATCCATTATTTGAAAAATGTGAAACATATAAAATGCAAAAGAATTGGGAAAAATTTAAAAAAACAACTGAATCTTTGTATGATAAGATTTATAATGCTAGTGATTTAGCACATTATTATAGAAATTTAGGTTTCTATTATATTGAAATGAATGATCTTAATTTAGCTTATGCATTATATTCAGCAGCTATTAAATTTGAAAAAAGTAAAAGTGCATATAGTGAAATGCTTTATATAAATCAGCAATTAAATAGAGATGATTATCAAATGTCATCTGAAGAAGGATTAAAATTGTTAAACGATAATAATATTCAATTTGGTATTAAGCAAGAAAATTTAAATAGATTAACTGAAATATATTCTAATGAAAAAGAATTAATGAAAAACCCAAAAGTTGAAATGCAATTAGCGGAAAGAATATATTTTTTAACAAAAGACAGGCGTTTTGTACCATTTGTTGAATTAATTGATAAAACAACAAATTGCTCTATTATTATTCCTAGAAGTTGGAAACCAGTTAAAGAAGATGAAATAAAAACCAGATTTAGTGGTAATATTATGTTTGCGATATATACTGATAATAATGCCTTTTTTCAAGCAAGTTATGATGGAAAGTGTTCTAAAGAGCAATTTGAAGAAGCTTATAATGTTAATATCAATAATATTAAAAAAGCAGACAAATATAATGCAATACTACTTGATGAGGGAATTACCACTTTAAAATTGCAACAAGGTATTAAAGAGTTTAAACGTGCTTTATTTGATGTAAATGTTGATAATAAAACTATTAGAATTATACACTTCTTTACTTTAATAAATGAAATGTTTGTTGATTTTACAATGACTCTTGATGAAAAAATTGATTACAAGGATAAAGAAACTTTTAACAATCAAGAAAATATGCGTGATATTATCAATCTTTTATCTAATATAATAGAAATAAAAGAAGAAGATAGTATTACAAAAAATTCAAATTCAACAAAAGAAGTATTAATAAATAAAATAGATAAAAAGATTAATGAATTAACAAATAAAGAATTCGAACAAATAAGTGATAATTTTAGAAAAAATAAAGATATAAGTAAAGTTTTTGATTATACTGACGCAATATTTAAAAAAACTAAAACTAATGATCCATATTGGATAGATTTAGCTAAAGAAACATTAAATTATGTAATAATCAGATTGTTGGAAACAAAAGATAATCTAAACTATAATACATTAATGAAAATTATTAATAATAAAAGTGAATTTATCAGTATCTGCAAGTCTGCAACTACAACATTACAAAATCCAGACATTATTAAAATTGTAGAACATATAAAAAATGCAACAGATAAAATGTTAGATAGTTTTTATTCTATAATTAAAGAACAATTTATACCAAATAATGAAATGACTAGCTATAATATAAAATTTGATAACGATTTATGTTTTAATATAAGTATTCCAAGAGAATTTGATTCAATAAAACGTATAAATGATAAAGCATATCAAGTTGGAAATGCTTTTTGTGTTATTACAATTATGAATGCAAGATGTAATAGTGAAGAATTGTTAAAAACGAGAGCTAAAGAGTGGCTAGCAAATAGTGCTGATACAAACGGACAAACAATATCTGATAATTTAGATAAAGAATATGCACTAAAAAACAATCAATTAAAAGTTGTTGAAAAAGTAGCTACAAAGGATAATAAAAAACGATACTATAAATTTCTTTATTACAATCAAACAATGTTGATTTTTGCTTATAATGATAGTGATTTATCAAATACAGTTGATAATATAATTATTAGTATTAAAGCTGTAAAAAATCAAACAAAAACTGAAAGAGATCCATTTGCAAATCCTAATCAATAATGATAAAAGACATTGTTTTTGTTGCAATTTAATTATTAGCTATTAAATTTACTAACCAATTATAAAAAATAAACACTATATAAGTGAAAGGTGAAATATATGGATAAAATATTTGATGAATATTATTTTAAAATATATTATTGGGCTTTAAAGAAAACAAAAAATAAAGAAGACGCAGAAGATCTTACTAATAGTATATTTGTTGCTATTTTTGAATATTTTAATGAAAATGTTGATATTAGGAAAATTGATAATTTAATATGGAAAATTGCTCATAATATTTGGTGCACCAGAGCAAAAAAATATATTAAAGAAAAAAACAATATTTCTTATGATGAAACAAATGATATTGGGTATGAAGAAAATACATTAGATAAAATAGTATATAAAGAAATAGTTAATAATTTAGATGATATTGGATTAACAGAAAAAGAACTATTATCATTTAAGTTGTATTATATTCAAGACCTTTCAATAAAAGATATAAGTAAAAAAATAGGCACTTCTGAAAATAATATTAAATATTATTTATATAGTGCTAGAAAAAAAGTAAAGGAGAAATATAGTTATGAATAATTTAAATTTAGACAAATACTTAAATATCGCAAATGAAGAAAAAATTAAAAGAGGATTAGAAACTTATATTCCGTTATATCCTATGTTAAGAGTTGTTGATAACAAATTATATGTAGCAGTAATGTTAACAGCAGAGGAAGATAATGTTTGGGGTGTAGATGGAAATGTTAAACCTGAATATTGGGTATTAATTGATGTTAATACTGATGAAATACTTGAATTTAATAAAACTGAAGATAAGGATTTTGTGATTGGCAACGTAATACAAAAAAATACTGAAAACAAACAAAAAGAAATCTCAAAATATACAGTTGAAAAAACATTACAATATAAAAATTATTTAATTGAGGATATTAAAAACGAACAATTACCATTACAAAAAAAATTATCTACTGTTCTTGGAAATGAAATTGAAATAGACGGTGAAAAAGTAATTCTTAATGATTACTTATTATCTAATCTAGAAGAAGACATAAAATCAAAAGTTAATGATTTAGTTGATATTTTAATTCAATCTAAATATGGATCTATAACTTTCTATTATGATCAATTATTTAATTCAATTATAAAAGAATATAAAGATAATAAAATAATAGATGAAGAAAAAATAAAATTATGTATTGAAATAATGAATAATTATTATGATGGCGTTGTTTGTATAGATAATGTTTTCAATATATAAGTAGTCAGACTTGATATTTTATTATTCAAGTCTTTTGTTTTACTTTACACTATTTGAATTAATTTTATTGATTTATAAGAAATTATTTGCCAAAGTGTGTTATAATGATTATAGGGTATTATAGCTTCAATGTTATTTATAACAATTTAATAAAATAAAGGGTGAGAGGTAATCCTAGAAAGGAGCGGCATATGCAAGATACACAATACTTTGATAATATTTTTCAAATGAATAGAACAACTTCACAAGAAAAATATGACAATATGGAAAAACAATTAAATGATTTTATTACATATATTAAATCACAAAATTTATCTCCAATAGAACAAGTTATGGTAGTTTATGATAGAGCTAAAATGTTTGAGTCAGCTGGTAATGATACATCATTAGAAGTAAGACAATTACCTGATGTTATGGCTAATAATAGAGCTGTATGCGCTGGATATACTAATTTTTTTAATGAATGTATGACAAGATTAGGATATAAAAATTGTGCTATTGAAAGTTATATTGGTAATGTATCTCATATGCACTCACTAGTAGAAATTAATGATGATAAATATGATGTTCACGGTATTTATAATTTTGATCCTACATTTGATTCTCTAGATATTAATTCCGAAGATAGAACTATGTCTTATGCTTTCTTCGGAAGAAGTGTTGAAGAAATAAATCATTTAAGAGAGCAAAGAACTCCAAGAGGTGTATCTATTGCTCTTATGAAAGGTATGGACGGAAAGTATAATGAAGTTTCTAATGAAATACCTACCAGAACTATGAATATAGTAAATGGATTTTTTCCGTCAGAAGAAAATAGTAGATTTATACAAGAGCATTACGCTGAATTAAAGGATAAATCTAATTGGCCAACTTTAAACGAAGAACATTTATTTCAAATAAGTAATTTAGGTTTTAAAGTAAGACACGCAGAAAACATACCTGTTGATACATTAGAACAAATTATTAGTAATGTTAGAAAAGTAGAAAATCCTAATTTAAGTGAAGAACAAATAAAATCGCAAATGGATAGAATTAAAGAGTTTAATAATAGCCAATTTTCAAAATACTATAATGATCCGAGATTATTATTTAAAATAATTCCAGAAAATTATATTAATTCAGAAAATTATCCACAATTATTAGAACAAATTAGTACACTTTATAGTTCAAAAAATCATGATGAAGCATTAAAAACAGTCGTAGAATTTACAAATGGGCAACAGCAACAGGTACTTTTAAGAATTGATTCATTATCAGATGAAGAAAAAAAGACTTTATTAGATTGTACTTTTGATTCAAACTATGATTTTATGTCTAGATTTTTAAATCCATTAATTCATAGTTATGCACAATCTTTTCCATATAGTTCAAGTCAAATAGGCAAACCAGAATATTTTAATTTGAATATAAGAAACTATAATTCTAATTCAATAAATGGTAGTTCTTTATCTATAATAGATGGAAATTTGGATTATTTGCAACAAATAGATTCATATATTAAATCTAATTCTCAAAAAGTAGAAAGTCCAATTCAAAGGGGAGATGAAACGCAAATGAGTAGCAAAACTAATGATAATTTCTTTGCACCACCTAATACAAGTTCTGTTGGAAGTATTATGGATAATTCTAGTGAAGAAGAATTACAAGTTCAAACAAATGATGATGTTTCAACATTGATGAGTGAAACTCCAAGTCATTCAGATAGTGAAATCCAAGCACAAGGCGATGATATAGCTAATTTAATGGACGAAGCTGCAAAAGAAAATGATAATGCTAGAATAAATCAATATAACACATATAGAGCACAAGTTTTACCACTTTTATTAAGCTCTGATCCCGATGTGTGTATTCACTCTGATTTTACAATAGGTGGTGAGAATGGTGAAATATGTAGGCATACTTTGGAAAAAGTAAGTAATGAAACTAGACAAATAATATCACAAAGAGACTTTGAATGTGATGAAGCGTTTAAAACTGGATTATTAGAGCCATCATTACTTGATTATGCAAAAACTAATCCTATTGTAGATGGAAAAGTAAATGACTCTGATAATGGTTTATCACAATATATGGCATTTTCTGAAACAAATAATGTATTGACGGTTAATAATGTTAGCAGAGAATATGCTAGCTATATAGACCAAGAAATAAAAAAAGTAGATCCACTTGTATTTCAACAACAAATGGAACAATACCAACAACAAACGCAAGGCACAGGTGGCTATCAAAGAACTTTAAGTAAAAATAGTGGATTTTTAAATGTACTTCTATTATCATCAATAGTTGGATTTGCTGCAGGATTTATAGCATTTATAACTTATTTAGTAATAAAAATGAAAGGTATAGGTTAGTATAACATAATATGGATAAGGAGGTAAAAATATGGCATACGCAGTAGATAGAAATTATCAAAATGTAAATAAAGATGTGGAACAGTATTTAAGCGAGCAACAAAAATTGCAAAGAGATATAGGAAATAGTAAACTTTTTTCTGGAAACGGAATGAAAGTTGGTGCAGCGGCAGCTGAATTTAGACTTTTGGCAGAAGAACAAGATAGAATAGACGCTTTTAATCAAATGGCAGATGATTATTTTGATGGCAAGAAAATAGATCAAATTTTAGAAAGCAGAAGAAGAGATCCACTAAATGAAGCCATTGATGAAAGAGATAATAGAGTTCAAAGTGCTATGCAACAAGGTAATTTCGTAGATACGAGAGATAAAGAATTTTTATTTCATAGTAATCCGCAACAATATGAACAAGCACGAGTACAAGGCGAGGTTGCTAATCAGGGTGTGTTAAATGAGGCAAAAATAACAGAATTAAATCAACAAAAAGATTTTCAATTAAATCAAGCTGAATTAGATGTTATTAGTCAATTAACAGGAAAAGATGAATACGGACAAGAGAGACATCAAACTGTTGAAGAATTAAGAGCATTAAAAGAAAAAATGGAAATAATTCAAGAGATGAAAGCAAATACAGATGTTTCTTCGCAAATTCAAGCACCCCATATTATGAGTACAGAAGAATTAATGGTGAATCAAATGAATTTACAACAACTACAACAACAATTAAATAGTGAATATCACGAATTAAATAGCAGTTTACAAGGTAGAAGCAGATAACAATTTATATATAAATAAACCTCGATCATACTAGATACGAGGTTTATTTATTATGTATTACGTACTTTCTTAAATCATTTTTTTATATGTTCCGTGTATAAAGGTATGTTGCACA
>ULXZ01024117.1_pt1 | contig 12566 bp, 8 predicted proteins | sample 1961701 | NCBI WGS metagenome assembly ULXZ01 (sample SAMEA4835850, study PRJEB28245) | human gut metagenome | biome: gut microbiome; material: fecal sample | place: Denmark | collected 2008 | reverse complement strand
TTTTTTTAAGCTTGAGATTTTTTGTTACTCTCGCTATTACAAGATAATAATATCAAAAAAAGATACTTTTTTCAAGTACCTTTTAGCATATTATTTCGTTATTTTCATCAAAGTTTATATTTATAAACTTTTGAGCAGCTAAGTAGTCACACATATGGACAAATCTTTGATATTTAGTTTTTGGTTTTTGTAATACTTCGTTACCGTTAAAGTCAGTATTCCACTGTCCCATATGAGTTTCTATCATACTGCATACTAAGTTAACTTCTTCTTCTGTTAAAGTAGTTTCTTTAACATTATCTTTTATAAGTTTGCTAGCTAAAAGTGGGTGTTCTGTTTTAGTGTATCTTTCTTCAGGTATTCCACGTTTTACCGTATCATGCATTATTAATGCAAGTATTATTAAGTCTTTCTCATCTTTTGTAAACTTATATCCAATAGTGTCATTATTTAATAATGTATTAGCTATTTTTACCGCAGCTTTAGTGTGCCTTAAAAGTCCACCTTCGCCTTGACTGAATGCAGGATGGTATTTACCTGTAGAACTAGCAGCCTCTTTATAGAAGTAATCAGGTATTTTACTAATTAATACTTCTATACTACTTCTAATTCTATCATTCTTAATATAGTTAAGTTCTGTATTAAAAACCACGACCACCACCTCCGCCTCCGCCGAAGCCTCCGCCAGAAGAAAATCCTCCGCCGATACCACTTCCACTTGAACTAGAGCTTTCAGCTATTTTAGACGCTACTTCAGAATGTGCTGTAGAAATTGACGAGTGTACTGTTCTATTTATATTGCTATTTAAACTACTCCATAAGTAATAATCAAATACAAAATCTCTATTAGTGTAATCATTTGGATACATTTCATTAAACTTTATTTTCATAGTCTTACCTACTTTATCTGCAAGACCAAATATATTAGCATATACTAAGTATCTTTCCCACAACTTAATTTCAGGAAGTTCTTTTTCATCAAATCTACCAAAGTCTTTTAAAAATCTTTCAAAAGCTTTCCATTTATGATAGTCTAAGTTACCTCTTATAGTTCTTTTGTTAAAACTAACTAAATATATTATATAAACTATTGTACTAATTATAACTATAAATGCAAGTAAGTTAAACATACCTAGTTTTATATCTAAATAAAGTATTAATATACTTACTAAGGCATATAGTGAAAACTTAAGTTTAACACTTCTATTATTTTCATAGAAGTTTAATTTTTCACTTTCATTAGTAACAATATTTTTCCAAGTATCAAAACCTTTTAAGAATGGACTAGTTGTACCATTAACTTCTTTAGCATATTTTTTTATATCTTTTAAAGTAACCATATTATTACTTCCAGCTTTATTAAAAAGTATATCCATTACTTTCTTTTCGCCCTCGTTTAACTCACTTTCGTCTACTGTAGTTCTAGTAAATTTATAGTCTTTCTTATCTAACTTTTCAAAACTAATTTTTTTCTTATATATTAGATTTAATATACTAGTAGAAAAAGCTTTTTCAGTTATCTTTTTATCATATAAGTATTCAATTGCTGTTACATCATAGTCATCTATAAACTCTCTATTGTATTCCATATCAAAAGAGCGCTTTCTTTCTTTGTCATACTTAATATATAGATAAACTATTATTAATAGTAAAATTAATAAATAAGTCCCACTTAAAGCATATGTTCCATACACTAATATTTTAGCAGTTTTTCTTTGTTTATTAGCATCATCAGCTCTTACTTGTTCCACTTCTAGTATTTTGTCTAACGCATCAACCTTACTTTTCTTTAAAAATGGATGGTCTACCATAATTAAACTTTTATCAAAAACCATTCTCATATCTACTGGAGTGTTCCTTTTTAAGTCTTCAATTTTTAAGTATCCACCGTAGTATTTAGTAAGTCCGTCTACTTCGTCAGCTATTCTACTAACTTCTCCACTTAGTGGACCATGTGCCCATACTCTTGTTTCAGTAGTAGTTGCCTGTGGTAAAGTAACTCTTAATTGGTACCTTCCTATATCATCATCAAACCCATTACCTATAAAACTTAAATACAACTCTGCTACATCATTATGTAGTACTACCGTATTACCTAAAGTATATTCTATATAAAAGTATGTACTAGAATTAATTGTTTCATTATACATCTTTATACTTTTGCCATTTGTAATATCACTGATAGTATAGCATCCACGACTATTAGTGCATTCACTAAATTCAGTCACTTCACTATTAAACGCGTCAAAACTTAACTCTCCATCATAGTTTATACTACCAACTTTTATATTGTCTATTCCAGTTGGGTTATATATACTACTTCCTTCAAAACTAGAAGTATCTCCTGTAAAGTCTCCTAATCTATCATTTTTATAAATTAAGTCTCTTATATAACCATTATAACTACCAGTACTCTTGATAATCTCTCTTACTTTTAAGTTCCCACTTATATCAATACTAGCATCTACTATATAATCATCTATTTTATAATTAACATTACTTACTGCATAGTTAACACTAATAAATGAAAATAAACTTATTATTAAAACCAATATTTTTTTCATAAATCCTCCTATTAAAAGAAAAAAGCTTACATTTAGTAAGCTTAAAACTGTACTTTTGGAGCAACTTTAGCTTCAGTTTCTGCTTCAAAGAATGCTTCTTTTTTAAATCCAAATATTTTAGCAACTAAATTTGAAGGAAATAATTCAACTTTATTATTTAAAGATAAAACTGTATCATTATAAAATTGTCTAGCACTAGATATTTTATCTTCTGTTTCTTCAAGATTACTTTGAAGTTTTAAGAAACTTGTATCAGCTTTTAATTCAGGATAACTTTCGCTTAATGCAAATAATTGTCTAATAGCGCCAGTTAACTCATTATTAGCTTTCATTTCATCTTCTTTTGTACCTGCTACAGTAAATTTATTTCTTGCTTCAATTACTCCTTTCAAAGTATCACTTTCATGTTTTGCATACCCTTTAACAGTTTCAACTATATTAGGTATTAAGTCAAATCTCCTTTTTAATTGTACTTCAATTTGTGCCCATTGGTCTTTTACTCTATTTCTTAATTTAACTAAAGTATTGTATATACTAATTACATAAAAAATGATTAAAAACACAACTATTCCCACAATTATCCATGGATTCATATCATTACCACCTTTCCTATTTAATTATACAATAAATATTTTTATTTATCTACATATTTTTTAGTTTTGCATTATATTTTACAGTAATTCCATTAATAATATTATTAAATGAAGCCATAACTTCTTCTTCAGTCAAAGTTCTCTCTTCACTCATATAGTTAAGAGTAAATGTTAAACTCTTTTCTTTACCCATAATATACTCGTCATACGCTACTACTTCTGTAAGTGTTTTACCACCAAGTTTTCTAATATCCTTAATAATATTATCACTTACTACAACATCACTAAATATAAACGATATATCTTTTTTAATACTAGGATATTTACTTAATTCTTTAAACTTAATCTTACCAGCTTTAACACTTCTTAATGTACTTAAGTTAATTTCACATACATACAAGTCTTCTTTGTTTACTAGTGGATGTACTTTACCAATAAATCCAACGTTTAGCCCATTTAGTATTATATTTGCACTCATATATGGATGCATTTCTTTAATAGTCACGTCACTTACAAATGAGTATCTTCCTTTATAGCCAAGGTAATCTAGTAAAGACTCAACTACACCTTTTAAATAATAAAAATCTATTTTAACACTAGTATTAATTCCAGTAATAAATTCTCCACTCATAAGTATTGCTAGTTTACTTGTTTCAACATAGTCATTTTCTACTTTAGAATAACATGAACCTATTTCAAATATGCTTACATTCTTAATGTTTCTTGCTTTATTATATTCATAAACATTAATTAAAGACGAGATTAAACTATTTCTTAAAGTACTTCTTTCGCTATTTAAAGGTTCCATTACTTCAACTGGAGTAAATTCTTCACTTACAAATTTATTAATGTCTTTTTTATTAATAAGGCTATATGTAATAGTTTCATTTAGTCCCATATCACTTAATTTAGTCTTAATAATTCTATCATAGTTATCATACTTACTTCTTCCATTGTTAGTGCTAGGTAGTGTAATAGGTACTTCATCTACCCCATATATTCTACCAATTTCTTCTATTATATCTTCTTTTATTGACACATCTAATCTTCTACTAGGTACAATAATATCAAACTCATCGTTATTAATGTTTACACTAAATTTAAGCTTATTTAATACATTTACAACGTCTTCTTTGGTAAGACAAAGACCTAGAACACTATTAATTTTTTCTAACGAGATTAGCACGTGTTTTTCACTTTTATCTACTTTATCATAGATTATTAATCCTTCACTAACTGTGCCACCAGCAAGATTTGAAAGAAGTTCTTTACTTCTATTGATAGCTAAGTATGTTCTTTTATAGTCAAGCCCTTTTTCAAATCTACTAGAAGCTTCACTTCTTAATATTCTTTTAGCCGTTTTTCTAATAACACCAGGAGTAAATATTGCACTTTCTATAAGAATGTTTTTAGTATCCATTGTTACCTCAGTAGAAAGTCCACCCATCACACCTGCTAGTCCAATTGCACCGCTTTCGTTATATATTACTATATCGTTTGTTGTTAGTTCTCTATCAGTTTTATCTAATGTAGTTAGCACTTCTTCATTATTAGCCATTCTAACACCTATTAACTTACCTACTTTATCAGCATCATAAAAGTGAAGTGGTTGACCAGTTTCAAGCATTACATAGTTACTTATATCTACTACGTTGTTAATTGGTCTTATGCCAGATGCTATTAAAGCATTTTTAATATAGTCAGGACTTTCCTTAATAGTGACATTATTAACTCTTCCTAATAAATATAATGAACAATTATCAGTATCAACACTCAAGTTAACGTCACAAAGAAAGGTATCTTTGACACTTTCATATACTGGTGTTGGTTCATTTACAGGTTTACCATAAACTGCCCCTAGCTCATAAGCCAAGCCTATCATGCTAAGTAAGTCACTTCTATTTGCAGTTAGTTCAAAATCTACTATCTCGTCATCTAATCCAAGATACTCTAAAGCATCCATTCCAACAGGCGCGTCACTTGGTAGTTCGTGTATACCGTTTATGTCCATTTCGTTTAAGAACTTCTTGTCAAGCACTAGTTCTTCTAAACTACAGCACATTCCGTTACTTATTGCCCCTCTTATAACACCTTTTTTAATTGTGCCACCAGGTAAAACAGCTCCATCTTTTGCAACAATTACTTTTAAACCTTTTCTCATATTAGGTGCACCACACACTATATCAAGTACTTCATCTCCAACATCAATTTTACAAACGTGTAAATGATCACTATCTGGGTGCATTTCACACTCTAAAACGTGTCCAACAACTAAGTTAGTTGCATTAACTAGTTTTCCAGCATAGTCATACTCATTTCCTACACGTGTCATATCTTCAGCAATAGTTTTTATATCAATACTTTTAACATCAATATAATTACTTACAAACTTTTTACTTAGTATCATTATTTAGTCTCCTTTCTATTAAAAGTATTTAATAGTCTTATATCATTTGTATAAATATTTCTTAAATCAGTTATACCATACTTAAACATTGCAAGTCTATCAATTCCTACACCAAAAGCAAAGCCTGTATAAACTTCAGGGTCATATCCACACATTCTAAGTACATTTGGATGAACCATTCCTGAGCCAAGTATTTCTATCCAACCAATATTTTTACATAATGAGCATCCTTTACCACCACATTTAAAGCAAGTTACATCTACTTCATAAGATGGTTCAGTAAATCCAAAATAACTAGGTCTAAATCTAATATTAGTGTTTTCTCCAAGCATTCCTTTAGCCATTTCTAATAGTGTACCTTTTAAATCACTTAAGCTAATATTTTTATCTACTACAAGAGCTTCTAACTGCATAAATTGATGTGAATGAGTAGCATCATCATCATCTCTTCTATAAACTTTACCAGGACAAATCATTTTAATTGGAGTTTTATGGGTATTTGCAAGCATTGTTCTTACCTGTACACTACTAGTTTGACTACGAAGTAACATATCTTCAGTTATATAGAAAGTATCTTGCATATCTCTTGCTGGATGGTCTTTTGGAATATTTAATTTTTCAAAACAGTTTACATCTGTTTCAATTTCAGGCCCAGTTACAACATCATAACCCATACTAACAAACAAGTCTTCTAAGTCGTTTCTTACTAAAGTTAATGGATGCATACTACCAGACTTAACTTTTTTACCAGGTAAAGTAACATCAATTCTCTCACTTTCTAACTTCTTGTTTAATTCTTCTGTACTTAAATTCTCATATTTCTCTTCAAACAAGCTATTAAAGTTATTTCTAAACTCGTTAGTTAAAACTCCTACACTTTTCTTTAAATCATTACTCATAGTACCAATACTTTTCATAATTTCTGTAAATTCACTTTGTTTACCAAAATATTTACTTTTAATTAAGTTTAACTCGTCTATTTTTTTACTACTTTCAATTTCTTTTCTAGCATTTTCAAGTAAATTACTTAATTTTTCTTTCATATTATCACCCTTTCAAAATAAAAAACTTCATGACTTAAGGACTACAAACTGCAGCGGTACCACCTTAATTCATAAAGTTAATTTATGCTTCTCTTAAGTTAACGCCTTTATTACGCTCTTTTATATAATGGAAAACGAACTTTCATATATAACATTGTTAGTTTACACCTACCACTAACTCTCTATAATTATAAATTATATACTACCTTTTTTCCTAAAAGATACTTATATTTTAATACATTTAATTTAATTTTTCAAGTAGTAAACTAAATATTTCTCTTTAAAACATTTATATTTCTTCCAAGATTATTATATTCACTAACTAACTCATGTAGTCTTTCTATACTTACTCCAGTTACTTTCGTAATCTCTTCTGTACTAACAAGTTTTCTTGCTAAATATGTAAGCACTGCTAGACTTTCATTCTCACTAAAGTAACTAAGTAATTCTTTGTATTCTTTACTTCTTGCAATATTTCTCATATCTCTTAAACTATTAATTCTAACATCTACATACTTTTCTTTACTCTTTCTATTAAAATAATGAACTGCTTTTTCTAACATCACTTTAATTCTATGATTGTCTTCACTACTAAATGTATGTAATTCACTTGTATTTGAATAATCTACTCCATACTTCTTTTGTAAAAGCATTTTATCTTCATTACTTAGTGTATCAATAAACTCTAAAAGTAAATATTTCTCTTCAGCATTAACTCTTTCAAATAAACTCTTATACTTTTTAATTTCTCTATCTTTTAAACTCCAAGATAACTTAGTTATAACAAAACGTGTGATATATTCGTTTTCCTGTGTTGTCATAATATTTTTAGTAGTAGTCAAATCAAAATTTTCCCCATATTTCTTTATTAGAATATCTTTATCTTTTTCTTGAAGACTCTCTATTGCCTTTAACACTCTTAATTTAAATTCTTCCATTGTTTCATCATCAAATTTATTCTTACTTAATATAAGAAATAATGGTTTAAAGTTAGTATGTACTAATTTAGGTTTACCACTTTTTAATCTTTCTATAGACTTTTTCCTTAATAAACTATTCTTTTGTTCAACATTAATAGCCACTTCTTTATCTAAATTTTCTCCAAATAAACTATATATACGTTCCTGTTCTTTCTTGCTTAAAAGACTCATTCTTTCTTTAATAGTATCTAAGTCTAGATTAACATAATCAGTAATTTTAACAAACTCACCATTCTCTAACAAAGCAAGCTTTCTTCTAATTAATCTACATATTCTTACATTTATCTCATCATTTACTTTATTATCTACTTTATATAACTTATCAAAGTTTTCTCCAAATTTTTTCTTTAATGTTTTAATACTTTCTTCATCCAAAGAATAAACCACTCTTAATACTTCTTCTTTAGGCTTATTAAATTGATTAAAAAATCCTTTATAAACACTAGAATAATCTACTTTTCTAGTTGATACTTTACCTTCTTTAATCGCAGTTTGTACTTTCTTTATTATATATAAATTCTTTTGTCTAATCTCTTTAGTTACTACACCACTTTTAAGTTCATTATCTTTATAAGAGTACTCAGTAAATAAATTAACTAATTCTTTTTCTTTTAAAGTATCTATTAATTTAATTACAGTTTCTTTTGGTGCATTAAATTCATTAAATAAATTCTTCTTATACAGTTTCTTATATATTTGACTAATTATATCTTTTGCTTGTTTACTGTTTGGATTTCTAAATTTGTTATCTACTCCCCATGTGTAATAAACTAAATTCTTTTGTACGTCAGTTAACTCTTCAACTGCAGTAAGAACAGTACTTTCGTCTATTCCCATAAAATTATCAAAAAAATAATCTTTTAATTTCATATTATCCCCCTTAAAAAAACAAACATATTGTACCATAAATAGGTACAATATGTCAATAGTTTAATTTGTTACAATTTCGTATGGACTTGATGCTGTTCCGTCTCCACTTTTCCATAAGTTATTGCCTTTAATACTTATGACTGGACGCACGCCAAGAGTGTCGTCAACTCGACGTGCATATAAGAAACCAGGGCTGTCAGAGCCATACGTACGAAACACACTTGAATTAGCACCCCAATCGTAAGGAGACATAAGCCACCATGAAATTTTGCCTGTTGAACTACCTTTTACACTATTATAATAATACCATGTTAGTGCACTCTCTTCTCTATATGCTCCTCCAGCAAAAACCAATTCGTCGACTGTCATTAAGGCTATTGGATATGTTAATTTCCCATTTCCAGCCGCACTATCAACTGTAAATTTGTCCTCTGTTGCCGTACAGCCATATGTTGCAGCTTTATTAGTATCTATTCTTGTATATGGTGCATAGTAGAATTTTAATCCTGTTGCTGTATATGTTCCTTCGCCTACTTCTCTATCACTACAATATATTGCTGTCTCACTTAAGTATTTCGCATATGATGTCATATTACTTGCATACCAACTATCTATTACTTCTTTTATTGTACTGTTATTTGTATTTGCTCTATTACTTTCTAAAGAACCACTTGTTCCGTACATATAACCTACATACATCGAGTCAGTATGAGAAGAATTGAAAGCTGTACTTGAGTTTATATATGCCTCCGTTGTGTCCGTACTTGTTCCGTGATATAAAAGCCTTACACTTCTATCAGCATTTGTTCTTATTATTCTCCAGTAGTATCCACCCAACTTTACCCAGTTATCTGTTGCATTTCCTGCAAAATAATATATTGTTGTTCCTTCTTCTGTTCCTGTATATAATGTCTTTGTATTATCAGTTGTTAGTACTGTACTAAAGTCTGTTCTTTCACCAGGTCTTGTTGATTTATCTAATAATAGTCTTTCATATATTGTATCAGGTGTTTCCTGTATTTCATAAGGGTTAGTTGCGCTACCATCTCCTGATTTATGAAGTACATCTGATTTTAATGAGATAACAGGCCTAACGTGCAACTTATATTGAACACTTTGTGCTCCAAATTGTGCTTTCCTATCTTGTGCACTTGATATTTTAAACACTACAGAACTTTTATCAGTGTCCCAACTAGCAGCCGACAACAACCACCATTCATTTTGTCCATTTTTAATAGACGCATTGCCTTTACTATTTAAGTAATACCATGTTGCAGCATTTTTTATCCACACACCACCTGCATAACTTATTTCATCTGCTGTCATTAAGGCAATTGGATATGTTAATTGTGCTTTTGTATTATTTACACTAAATGCATCATATTCATTTGTACAATTATATGATGGATTTTTATTAGCTCCTAATCTTGTATATCCAACATAATAAAATTTGTCGCCGGTTGCTGAATATGTACCACTTCCTAATTCTCTATCATTACAATATACTGCTGTTGTACTTAAGTATTTTGTATAACTCGCTAAATTATCTTTATACCAAGTATCTATAGTTTTTTTAATTGTACTATCATTTGTATTTAATCTATTATTTTCCAAAGACCCGCTTGTACCATATTTATATCCTACATACATTGAGTCATTATAGCTTTCATTGAAAGCAATTTCACTATCACCAATATAGGCATTCTGTGTTTCAGGACTTGTTCCGTGGTACAAAAGTCTAATACTTCCATCAGAGTTTGTTCTTATTATTCTCCAGTAGTATCCACCAAACTTTACCCAGTTGTTTCTAGCATCTCCTGCAAAGTAATACACGTCAGTATTTTCTTCTTTTACTTTATACATCGTTCCTATATTTACATCTGTGTAAGTCGTACTAAAGTCTGTTCTTGTTTTAATGTTTGAGTTATCTTCCATTATTTGATAACCTAAAGTACCTTTAGTATATGGGTTATTTTCGTTTGTACTACTCTCTACTATGTATAAACTCCCTGTTACTGTTTCTCCCATATCTATACTTTGGTCTTCAGTGCTATCTAAGTATTTTATTTCTAAAGTATAACTTTGTTTATTACTACTTCCTGGTTCTATAGTAATACCTTTTGCTATAACTAAGTCATATGTATTTTCTCCATCTTTTGGCATATCTTTAAACTCAGTCATATTATAACCGTTTGTACTAGTTATTTTATAAACTAAGTATCCATTTGTCTTAGTAGTATTCTTATAATTTTTTAATACTATGTCATAAGTAAAACTTGCCTTACTCTTATTTTCAACACTAAAAGTGTTTGTACTACTCCAACCTGGTTCTATTATTCCCTCTGCTATTTCGTTATTATTGTCAAAGTTTATTGTAAGCTCTTTTGCATTCACGCTTACGTTTTTACCGTTTCCTATTATTCTAGCACTAAAAAAAGCTAGACTAACAGACATTACACTCACTATTAAACATACTACTAATATTGTTATACTTTTTTTATTCATAACATTATACTCCTATCATAATCACATTTTTCCTTCTATATTTATATTGTCGTATTTCATTAATTATATACAAAAAGTATAATATTAATGGTGTTACCTTACTATCTATATGATTACAAAATTATTATAGCGTGTTTCACGTTAAAAATCAATATTAAGTTTAAAGTTATGGTATCTTTTTATGTAAAGAATGGAGGCTTCTTATGAGTAGAACTAATAGATTAATGATGAACAGATTAAGAGATTTAAGAGAAGAAAGAGATTTAAAACAAAAAGATGTCGCAACTTATTTGTGTATGAGTCAAACTGGGTATGCTGCTTATGAAACAGGAGAAAATGATATACCCACTTGGGTACTTCTAAAACTAAGTGAATACTATACAACAAGTATTGATTATATACTATTTAATACAGACGAAAGAACTAAATATAAGAATAGCAAAATAGATAAAAAAGATTTGGTTAGATAAATCTTTTTTTACTTCATATAAAAAACCTCCATAAGGAGGCATTATTAAATATTAAAACAATATAATCACACACATTCCGATTTTTTCCATTCTGGAATTTTTCGGAATGTCGTTCCGAATTTTTCCATTTTGGAATTTTTCGGAATAGTTCAGATATTTTGTTTTCAAAACAAAAATCAATAGGACTATAATATTTTCCATTGACCTTTTTTTATCAACACCGCATCCTCTTTAAATTCATTTCTTCCATCTTCCATTACATCCATCATAAGTATCATCCTCCGAGACAATTATACTACATTTTTTCTAAAAATGCATATGTAAATCCTAAAAATGCAATAAAAAAACTCCCAAACGGGAATTTTTTTAATTAACTTAATTACTCGATAATTTCAGTTACTTTACCAGCACCAACTGTTCTTCCACCTTCACGGATAGAGAATTCAGTACCGTTTTCAAGAGCTATCTTAGTGATTAATTCAACTGTCATTGAAACATTATCACCAGGCATAACCATTTCAACACCTTGAGGTAATTCAATTACACCAGTAACGTCTGTAGTTCTGAAGTAGAATTGTGGTCTATAGTTACTGAAGAATGGAGTATGTCTTCCACCTTCTTCTTTAGATAGAACATAAACTTCTGCTTTAAACTTCTTATGAGGAGTAACTGTTCCTGGTTTTGCAAGAACTTGTCCTCTTTCAACATCTTCACGGTTAATACCACGAAGAAGTACACCAGCATTATCTCCAGCTTCAGCAAAATCTAATGATTTTCTGAACATTTCTATACCAGTTACAACAACTTTTCTTGTATCTTTAATACCAACGATTTCTACTTCGTCATTTAGTTTTAACATACCTCTTTCAACACGTCCTGTAACAACAGTTCCACGACCTGTGATAGTAAATACGTCTTCAATACTCATTAAGAAAGGCTTTTCAGTATCTCTTACTGGAGTATCAATCCATGAGTCAACTGCATCCATTAATTCGTCTATAGCAGCAACATACTTAGGGTCACCTTCTAGAGCTTTTAATGCAGATCCTCTTATGATTGGAGTATTGTCTCCATCAAATCCATATTCAGAAAGTAATTCTCTAACTTCCATTTCTACTAAATCAAGTAGTTCAG
>ULXZ01022112.1_pt1 | contig 12599 bp, 10 predicted proteins | sample 1961701 | NCBI WGS metagenome assembly ULXZ01 (sample SAMEA4835850, study PRJEB28245) | human gut metagenome | biome: gut microbiome; material: fecal sample | place: Denmark | collected 2008 | reverse complement strand
CCGATATCCGCTGCAGCCATCGTCTTTCCGATCCCTGTATTCTCCTTGCAATACGGACAGCTTTCAAATCTTGCTTCATCATAGAAATGACCATTATCACACTGCTTCATAGAGTCCTCCTTGTTTTCCGAAGGAAAATGCGACTGCATTGAGCGCTGCGCTGCGGTTTGCGTCAGGCGGGCATTTTCCGTTTTGCAGTTTTATTGTTACCTTCAGTCTACGCGTCGGGCGGTCATCCGGGTATGCCGTATGCGCGCCAAAACGGCGAAAAATGCGGTTTGGCGCTGGTGCGCCAGGGGAAAAATCAGAAAAAGCCGAACATCTTGGCAATGTCCGGCTTGTGACGTATTCAGATATTTTAAGAGAGCTGGTTGCTGAGACTTAGAAAGCAAGACTTTACGGAAATATAATTTCATCTCCGGTTACAGGTTTTTGCGCTGCCATTCGATGTAGGACTGGTACAGTCCCATCCGGGATTTTGCACCGACCTTTTCATAAATGGATGTGATATAGCGCTGACAGGTTCTTCGGGAGATGAAAAGGCTGTCGGCGATTTCCTGGATGCTCTTTTCTGTGTTGACGAGTTGGTCAAAAACAGACTGTTCCCGGTCAGTCAGGGAAAATGCCGTGGAAAATGTGGAAAACGGGTCTGCATTGGGAGTGTTCTGTGGATAATCCGGATCGGAGGAAATGTTCGAAACCGTAGAGGCGGACGAATCGTTGCCGAGGGCGGCTTTTGTGTTATGGCTCGCGTTCGCTTCGCAAGCTGCCTGCATTTTGTGAGTCATAGTGCCGCCTGTCTCAGTCTGTACGCCCGGCGCATTTAACATGCTATAGGCTGCGATCAAAATGCTTACCGTTGCGAACAGGACCAGAGCCGTGATAATCAGCGTGATGCTGCTGTTCGATGCGATCAGGGAGAGAGACAGGTTTGAGACCAGGGCAGCGCCCGCATTGTTGACAGCGCGCCCCATTCCTGCCCAGAGGCGCGGGCAGCGGGTATCTTCGGACAGCGCCAGAAAAGAGGTCGTAAAGAATACGACGAAAAATCCGGAGGACAGGTAAAAGACGATCAGTCCGATCAGGAAAGAACCGCCAAGCTGCAGGATTGCGACGCTGAGCGTGGAAAGCATCATAATGCAGTACATGATGAGATTCATGAAACGTCTGTTATGGAGGTCAAACAAAAATCCGGCAGCAAGCCCGCTGCAGGCGAGCAGGATACGAGGCCACTGACCGATATCCATGGTTCCGTCTGCGTGTCCCAGTGTAACGGTGTTGTCCAGCGTACTGAAAATACAGGTCATAAAAATGACAAGAAAGATCAGCAAAACGAGCTGCGGCAGGGTACCGGAGGCAGATGGAGCAGGGAGCTTATGCTGTGAGTCGGTGCTGCCGGAAGCAGCGCAAGCTGATGCGTCTGACATATGTGGACAGGGATTTGTCACATCGGACACCTGAGGGCTGGAATTTGCAGTGTCCGGCATCTGGGAGCTGCGGCTTGCCTCCCGGTGCTGAAACCGGAACAGGAAAAATACGATAAAAAGTAACGCGGCGCAAAGCAGCAGCTGTTCTGCCAGGGCAGAAGAAATCAGGCTGTTGTTTAGAAACTGCAGCAGGATAGCAAACCCATAGGAAATGCCAACCATGCGTGCGAAATATTTTTTGTCAGAAATTTCACAAAGAAAATGGTAATGCACTGCGCTGCCGAGGATGCCGAGAACCAGAAACAGAAGCATTCCGACGGCAGTCAGAAGACCGGGCGGAACAGGACTGCCAAGGATTACAAAGCAGACGATTGCCAGCATTGTAAGTGTGAAAAACACAGCGCTGTGCAGGCGATCGCGAAAAAACCGAAACAGCAGAGGATAGAGGCAAAAGCCGATCGCACTGATACCGAGCGCATAATTCTGGACGTTTACCGTCCGGGCGCTGGAGGCGTTTTGAGCGATCTGGTTGACATAGAAATATTCTGTGCTCAAAAAGAGAAATGTAAAAACCGCCAGCATGGAAATGGCGCGGAGGGATGAAGGTTTTGTAAGTTCCTGTTTCATAAAGGGGAAAGCTCCATTCGTATCGTTCACGAGTGTCGGTTGACAGCTCTTTAAAAGGGGAAATGCTATAAACCTTGAATCGGACTTCTTTTTCGTTGCATAATTCATTATATAAAATTTGAAAAAACAGTGCAATCGCTTCGCGACAGAGAACTGAGAAAAGGGGTAACGGGAAAGAAAATAAAAAACAACATCATAAATTTTAAAGGGGAGAGTAAAAGGTAGTTATCACAGTCTTTTCCACTTGACACACTGGAAAAAACCGATATAATAAATTGAAAATGGTTTTTAATTTCAAAATGAACCGATGCGGTTCATAGGGAAAGAAGATTGAAAAATAAAATTTTTCAATCGCGGGATTTGTGGCTGTGCGCACTTGACACAAACTCGGCATGCACAAAAAGCGTGCGCAGAAATGAGAGAAAAATGGCAGAACGTGTCAGATACAGAACGAAGCAACAGGAGCTGATCCGGGATTGTCTGGAAAAACACAGCGACCGGTTTGTGACGGCGGAACAGTGTATGGACTGTCTCAAAGCCGAAGGAATTCACGTTGGACAGACGACGGTTTATCGGGCTCTCGACCGTCTCACAGAGGAGAACGCCGTGATCAAAATTCCGGCAGTAGACGGCGCAGGCGCACAGTACCGCTATATCGGAGAATTGAGGCCGGGCAGCCCGGGGCGGCTTGTCTGCCTGCAGTGCGGCAAGATCATTCCGCTGGAATGCAATAAGCTCCATGGATTTTCCGAACATATCCTGAAAGAGCATGACTTTGCGCTGGATTCCTCGCATCTGATCTTTTACGGTTGCTGTCGGGAGTGCCGCAAATTCAGGGAAACACAGGAAGGACTGCAGGACAGAAATGAGGATGAATAGAAAAAAGCAACGCGGGAAGCATGCTGTGATTTCCGGCATCAGAATGCCGCAGCTGCGCTGCACACGGGTATCGGAAAGCGGCATCCTGCGTCGTGTGGCGTTGGCGCTCTGCGCGTGCTTACTGTTTACCGCAGTGTTTGTCGGCTGCGGCACAGAAGCTTCTGACGAACCAGTGGATCCCGACAAGCTGCAGGTGATGGCGAGTTTTTATACGATGTACGATTTCGCACAGAAAATTGGCGGCGAGCACGTCCAGGTGACCTGCATGGTGCCGTCCGGTACAGAGCCCCACGATTGGGAGCCGTCCACAAAGGATATTACCCGGATGGAGCAGGCGGACGTTTTTATCTATAACGGTGCTGGGATGGAGCACTGGGTTTCAGACGTTCTGGCGGGGCTTTCCAATAAAAAATTGATTTCTGTGGAAGCGTCGCAGGGAGTGAGCCTGCTGCGCAGTGCAGAGGAAGAGGAGAGCCATGACCATGAGGCTGTGCATGCCGATGAGGACGAAGAGGACAGTCATGACCATGGGACCGCGCATGCTGATGAGGACGGTCACGATCATGCGGATGAAGAAGACGCCGCTGTGAGCAATGCGGCCGCGCATGAAGACGATGCCGCCGACCACACTGTTGTCGCCGCACCGGACGGTCATGACGGCCACGAGCACGGTGAGTATGACCCGCACGTCTGGCTGGACCCGATGAACGCAAAACAGGAAATGCAAAATATCTGCGAAGCGTTTTCTGAGGCGGATCCGGAGCATCGCGCAGACTATCAGGCAAATTATGAGAAATGGGCAAAACAGCTCGACGAACTGGACAAAACCTATCAGACGACGCTGGAAAATCTGTCGGAGCGAAACATCGTTGTGGCGCATGAGGCGTATGGATATCTGTGCAGGCGTTATAACCTGACGCAGGTGAGCATCGAGGGCATGTCGCCGGATTCCGAACCCGACCCGGGACGGATGGCAGATATTATCGATTTTGTCCGGGCAAACAACGTCCGTGCGATTTTCTTTGAAGAGCTGTCCGGCTCGAGGACGGCGGAAACGGTAGCGGCGGAAACCGGCGTGAAGCTTTTGACCCTCAGCCCGCTGGAAGGCCTAAGCGACAGACAGGAAGAAACCGGCGGAGATTATTTTTCCGTCATGGAAGAAAATCTGCAGCAGCTGACAGAAGCTTTGCGGTAAGGAGCAGACATATGAATGCGATAGAAATCAAAAATCTGCACTTTTCCTATGGAAAGGAAAATGTGCTGGACGGCGTCAGCCTTTGCTTGAAAGAAGGGCGGCTGGCGATTCTCGCAGGAGAAAACGGGGCAGGAAAATCGACGCTTTTAAGGCTTTTATTAGGAGAGCTCCCGATCGGGGAAAGCCACAAAGGGGATCAAGAAGAAGGCAGCAGCGACGGCAGCATTGAGATTTTAGGGCAAGACATCCGACAGTTTAAGGACTGGTCGAGCATCAGCTATGTGCCGCAGAACGGGATGGGTGGCTGGAAGGATTTTCCGGCATCCGTGGAAGAAATCGTGCGCGCAAATTTATATAAGCAGATCGGATTGTTCCGGTTTGCGGGGAAAAAAGAGCGGCAGCAGGTAAGAGCTGCGCTGGCGCAGGTGGGCATGGAGGAATACCAGAACCGTTTGATCGGCAGACTTTCTGGCGGGCAGCAGCAGAGAGTGCTCCTGGCACGCGCCCTGGTCAACGAGCCGAAGCTTCTGATTCTGGATGAGCCGACGTCGGCATTGGATGAAAAAAATGCGTCACACTTTTACCGACTGCTCAAAAAAATCAATGCGGAGAAAAGGATCACCGTCCTGATGGTGACGCATGACCTCAAACGTGCATCGTCCTATGCAGATGATGTCTGGGTGCTGGAGGACGGAAGGGTAAAACAGGAAGCTGGGAAAGGAGACGGGCAGGCATGAGAATTTTTGAGTATCTGTTTATGCAGCGGGCGTTTGTTGTCGGAATTTTGCTGGCGGCGGTTGTGCCCTGCGTCGGAATGGTCGTTGTCTGCAAACGTCTTTCCATGATCGGCGATGCACTTTCCCATACGTCGCTCGCCGGCGTCGCAGCAGGACTTTTGCTGGGTGTCAATCCGGTGGCGGGCGCAGCAGCAGCCTGTGTGGCAGCGTCCTTTGGCATTGAGGCGATCCGCAGAAAGCTTCCGCGCTATTCGGAAATGTCGATATCCATTATTATGTCAGCAGGAATCGGTCTGGCGGGTGTGCTGTCCGGTTTTGTGAAAAATTCGGCAAACTTCAATAGCTTTCTGTTCGGCAGCATTGTGGCGATCAGTGATGCTGAGATGATTTCAGTCATCGTGGTGTCTGTTGTGGTGCTTGTGTTATTTTTGCTTCTATGCAAAGAGCTGTTTTATATTTCATTGGATGAAAGAAGCGCGCGGTTGGCGGGTGTGCCGGTCGGCATCGTCAATTTTATCTTCACGATTATGATTGCAGTGACGGTTTCGGTTGCAGCACGGACAGTAGGCGCGTTGATGGTATCGTCGATGATGGTCGTTCCGGTAGCTTGTGCGATGCAGCTGGGAAAGAACTTTAAACAGACTGTATGGTACGCTGTCGGTTTGAACGTGCTGTTCATGATTATCGGGCTGTTTGCGGCGTTTTATTTGGGCTTAAAGCCGGGTGGCACAATCGTTTTGGTGGGCGTTGCAGCACTTCTGATCATTTTTATCGGGAAACGGATTGTGTTCGGAAAGCAGGAATAAAGTCGCAATTGACACAGGAAAAAAAGCGTGCTACCATGTTTGCAGTCAATGATGACTAACAAAAGAAAGTTATGCCGTACGACAGGTAGTATAGACGTATCCTGCGCCGGTCGAAGGAGGAAACGAACATGATGAAAGCATCTGATGCAAAGAAAATCGGTTTATTTTTAGGAGGCGTATTGTTCGGAACAGCCGGAATCAAGATCCTTTCCAGCAAAGACGCGAAGAAAGCATACGTACAGTGTACCGCAGCAGCGCTTCGCGCAAAGGACAGCGTTATGAAGACCGTTACAACAGTTCAGGAAAACGCTGGTGATGTTCTGGCAGAAGCAAAGCAGATCAACGAAGACAGAGCTGCAGAAGAAGTGGAAGCTGAAGTAAAAGAAGAAGCCTGATTCAGGGCAGTGGGGGACGGAGCCGGAGACGGCGCCGTCCTTTTTGACGGAGTCCCGTTTTCTGAAAAAGCGCGAAGCGTATCAGCGGAGTGGAGATAAGATTGAAAAATAAAATTTTCAATCGCGAGATTTGTGTCTGCGCGCACTTGACACAAACTCGACATGCGCAAAAAGCGTGCGCAGAAATGAGCGGAAAAAATGAACTTTAAAATCAAACACAAAATTCCTGGGCGAATCCGGGTGCATATGGGGCAGTCCAGAATGAGCTTTGACCAGGCGGACACCCTACAGTATTTTCTGGAAGCACAGCCAGGTGTAACAAAAGCGACCGTATACGAGCAGACGCAGGATGCGGTGATCGAGTATGACGGCGAATTAAAAGAGCTGATGGAGGCGCTGAAAAGCTTTCATTATGAAGACGTTCAGCTGCCGGATTCCGTCCGTTCCAGTTCGGGACGTGCGCTGAATGTAGAGTATAAAGAAAAACTGATTGGGCATGTGGCAAAACGGTTATTTACAAAATACATGCTTCCCTTACCGATCAGAAATGTGTATACTATATGGAAAGCTTTCCGTTATGTAAAAGAAGGCATCCTATGCCTTTCCAAAGGGAAACTGGAAGTCCCGGTTCTGGATGCGACAGCGATTACCGTATCGATTCTGCGGCGGGACTGCTCGACGGCAGGATCGGTTATGTTCCTGCTTGGTCTGGGTGAAATCCTTGAGGAGTGGACACATAAAAAGTCTGTCGGCGATCTGGCGCGCAGCATGTCGTTAAATGTCGGCAAAGTGTGGATAAAGACCCGGGATCAGGAAATCCTTGTGGATTCTGCATCCGTTGTGCCGGGCGACCATATCGTGATCCATGTCGGCAACGTCATTCCGTTTGACGGTGTAGTGGCAGATGGCGAAGCAATGATCAATCAGGCTTCCATGACCGGTGAATCCGAGCCTGTCCGCAAGGAAAAGGGCGGATTCGTTTATGCCGGAACCGTTGTGGAAGAGGGCGAGCTGACGATTGAGGTCAAGGCGGTTTCCGGCTCGACCCGCTACGAAAAGATCGTTACGATGATCGAGGATTCCGAGAAGCTCAAGTCCGCAGTAGAAGGACGTGCGGAGCATCTGGCGGACAGGCTGGTTCCCTATACCTTCCTTGGAACCGGTCTTACATGGCTGCTTACAAGAAATGTTACCAGAACGTTATCCGTACTGATGGTTGATTTTTCCTGCGCATTAAAGCTTGCGATGCCCCTGACTGTCCTGACAGCGATCCGGGAAGCAAACGCAGCGAAGATCACCGTAAAGGGCGGAAAATATCTGGAAGCGTTTTCGGAGGCTTCCACCATCGTATTCGATAAGACCGGTACGCTGACCAAAGCGCAGCCTACGCTGCATTCTGTTATCGCATTCGGTGAGGAAAAGGAAGACGATCTTTTGTGTCTGGCAGCATGTCTGGAGGAGCATTTTCCTCATTCGATGGCAAAGGCGGTTGTGCGTGCAGCGGCAGAGCGTAATCTGGAACATGAGGAAGTACATTCCAAGGTGGAATATATCGTTGCACATGGCATTGCCTCTTATGTTGGAGAAAAGCGTGTGGTGATCGGCAGTGCTCACTTTGTATTTGAAGATGAGAAGTGCCGGATCCGTCCGGAATATCAGCAGTGCTTCGATGAACTGCCGCTGCAGTATTCCCATCTGTATCTGGCAATTGACAACGTGCTGGAAGCAGTGCTCTGCATTGAGGATCCGGTGCGTGAAGAGGCAAAACAGATTATCCGCGAGCTGAAACGGGAAGGCTTTACAAAAATCGTCATGATGACTGGCGACAGCGAGCGAACAGCAGCGGCGATCGCAAAACAGATCGGCGTGGACGAATACCATGCGGAAGTTCTGCCGGAGGACAAGGCGAACTTTGTCCAGCAGGAAAAAGAAGCCGGACGCAGGGTAGTCATGGTCGGCGACGGAATCAACGACTCCCCGGCGCTTTCTGCTGCGGATGTTGGTATTGCGATCAGCGACGGTTCGGAGCTTGCGCGGGAAATTGCGGATATTACAGTCGGTGCGGACAGCCTGCAGGAGCTGGTTTACCTGCGCCGCTTAAGCAAAGAAATGATGCGTCGGATTCATGTCAACTACCGTGCAATCCTTGGCATCAACGGCAGTTTAATTGCAGCCGGTGTGACCGGGCTGATTCAGCCTACGACATCCGCGCTGCTGCATAATACGACAACACTGGCCCTGAGCCTGAGAAGCATGAGCTGGAAAGTTCCGGGAGAGGCAGGGCAGGAATAAAAAGAACGGAGACAGAGAATGAAAAAGGCGATGATTGCCATGAGCGGCGGCGTAGATTCGAGCGTTGCGGCATGGCTGATGAAGCGGGACGGATATGATTGTATGGGCGTTACGATGCGCCTGTTTGCCGGAGAGGACAGCTGCGAACGAAAAGGGCATACCTGCTGTTCGTTAGATGATGTGGAGGATGCAAGAAGCGTTGCACGTCAGCTGGGCATTCCGTATTTCGTGTTCAATTTTACGGAAGATTTCGGCACACAGATCATGGACCGCTTTGTCTGCGCCTATGAAAACGGATTCACTCCGAATCCGTGTATCGACTGTAACCGTTATATGAAGTTTGAAAAGCTGATGAAGCGGGCAAAGGAGCTGGATTACGATTACGTTGTAACCGGACACTATGCCCGAATCGAAGAACAGGACGGAAAGTTCCTCCTGAAAAAAGCCATCGATGAAAAGAAAGACCAGAGTTATGTGCTCTACAGCCTGACGCAGGAGCAGCTTGCACATACGCTGTTCCCCCTGGGCGGCATGACGAAGCCGCAGATCCGGGAAATGGCGGAAGAACAGGGACTGATCAATGCGCGCAAGCATGATAGCCAGGATATCTGCTTTGTACCGGACGGAGATTATGCCGGATTTATTGAACGATACACCGGCAAAAGCTTTGAGCCGGGCAATTTTGTAGATCAGGAAGGACATGTGCTGGGGCAGCATAAGGGAATTATCTGCTATACGATCGGACAGCGCAAAGGGCTGGGACTAGCCCTGCATGAGCCGATGTATGTGTGCAGGATCGATCCAAAGACCAATACGGTAGTCCTTGGACGCGACCGGGATCTGTGGTCAAAAGAGCTGACGGCGAAAGATTTTCACTGGATCAGCGGTGAGGTGCCGACGGGCACGCAGCGCATCAAAGCGAAAATCCGTTACCGTCACCAGGAGCAGTGGGCGAACGCAGAGATCACCGGACCGGACAGCATTCATCTGGTCTTTGACGAGCCCCAGAGGGCAATTACCTGCGGACAGTCGGTTGTACTTTATGATGGCGATATTGTAGTGGGCGGAGGAACGATCAATGGATTATGTGGTTCTGGATCTGGAATGGAATCAGGCGTCTGACAGCCGCGATGCCCGCAACAGACTGCTTACGTTTGAAATTATTGAGATCGGTGCGGTAAAATTAAACAGCCGGATGGAAATTGTGGATACCTTTGAGGAGCTGATCCGTCCGCAGGTTTATGATACCATGCACCATATTACAGAAAAGCTGATCGGCATTCACATGAAAGACCTCTCCGGATGTCGGACATTTGATGTCGTGATGAAGGACTTTCTGACGTGGTGTGGCGAGGATTTCATGTTCGGTACCTGGGGACCGCAGGATCTGACGGAGCTTCAGAAAAATATGCGGTTTTTCGGTATGGAGCCCCTTGGAAAAGGACCTGTCCGGTTCTATGATATTCAGAAGCTGTTTTCCATCGCCTACGAAGATCAGAAGGTGCGAAGGAGCCTGGAATATGCAGTAGATTATCTGCAGATTCCAAAGGATATTCCGTTTCATCGGGCGATCAGCGACGCGGTGTATACCGCACGGGTATTTCAGATGATCAAAGATCCGATTGCATTGCAGCGGGTTTCCTTCGACACGTTCCAGCTGCCGGAAAATCACCGCAGCGAGGTGCATGTCGTATTCGATAATTATGCAAAATATATTTCCCGACCGTTTCCGGATAAGGAGGCGTTGATGGCGGATAAAGAGGTTCTTTCCACCAGATGTTATCTGTGCCATCATAACCTTCGCAAAAAAGTCCGCTGGTTCTCTCCAAACGGCAAGCACTATTACAGTCTGTCGTGGTGCGATAAGCACGGTTGGATGAAAGGAAAAATCCGCGTGAAAAAAGCGGACGATGACATGGTTTACGCCGTCAAGACGACGAAGCTGGTCGGAGAGAAAGAGGTTGCCGCCCTGATGGAGAGAAAAGATCACATCCGCCAGCTGCGTAAGGAGCACAGACACCGCGAAGCGCAGGAAAAGCTCGGGAAACGGTGAAGCGGGGTGCTGACATCGGAGACACGCCGGGGAGCCCATATAATAAAATAATACGAAAAAAACGCCGCAGACCGGTTTCAAAAGAAATGGTCTGCGGCATTTTTGTGCATCCCGTCCTGTGTCTTACGCGAAGGGATCGGTGTAACGGTCGAAGTCGATGATTTCATCTTTGCGGCTGCGGTGTCGTTTCATGATATCGCGGCGCTTGCGATTGCGGCTGTGTCCGATCAGAATGGAACGGATCACCAGAATGACGATCAGGATAACCGCGACAATGCTGACTGCAAGCAAAATTTTACGGACGTTTAAGAAAATAACATTTCCCCCCGGTGTGGAAACTGCGGTCGGAGAAGTTGTGGAAGCGACGGATTCAGACGCTGTAGTGCCAGCCTGCGCGCTCGTGGCGCCCTGTGTGCCGGAGGAACCGTTTGCACTGGAAGCATTCACATTGCCATCCGTGCCGGAGCTGTCTGTGCTGCTTTGTACGCTGTTCGCATCTTCCTTGGAAGAGCCATCCGCTGTTGCGATGGCTGCGCTTTCCGTTTCAGAAACCGGTTCTGCACTGAAATCAAAGGGCGTTATGCTGGAAAAGAGGATCGGCGCGCTGCCGAGATCTTGACCTTCGTAGGAGTAGTGGATGACAGCGGCCTGTCCATCCTTCAGGTTATCATAGCTCAGCTCGGAATCCAGATCGGCAAAGGTGAGCGTATCCGGAAGGAGAACTTTCGCATCCGGGTCGATAGAAAGGATGTCGGACTGATTGAACGTATTTGCGAACAGGTCGCCGTTTTTTACCTGATAGGTGGTGTCTTCTTTGGATGCTGTAACAGAAGAAAAGTTGCTGAAACCGTAATCAAATAAGCTTATCGTATCCTTGAACTGCTGCGGGGACTCCTCCATCATAACGACGCAGATCAGCTTAAGCCCGTCTTTCTGGGCGCAGGAAACGAGGTTAGAGCGAGCGTTTGCGGTGTAGCCGGTCTTACTGCCGACGAGATATTCGTAAGCGTAGGTTTTACCGGGCAGCAGCTTGTTTTTGCTGTTCGGAATCAGATCCTGTGACAGCGTTGCGCTCGCCGGAATTTTGTAGCTTACCGTGTCAGACATGCGGCAAAGCACGTCATCGGAGAAAAACTTCTGCCCGATCAGAGCGAGGTCATGGGTGGAGGTATAGTGATTGTCATCATGCTTGCCATTGGTATTGACGAAATGGGAATCCGTGCAGCCAAGCTCCTTTGCGGTTTGGTTCATTAAATCTACAAACGCTTCCATACTGCCGCTGATATGTTCGCCGATGGCATTGCCGCATTCACTGCCGGAGCCCACCAGCAGACCGTAGAGGGATTGTTCCATCGTGATCGCTTCACCGGCTTTGATGCCGATGTTGGAATCACTTCGCCAGTCGATGCTGTGCACCGCGGTATCGGAATATTCGATCATCTCATTTAATTCGCTGTTCTGACGCGCAATGTAGGCAGTCAGAATCTTGGTTGTGCTGGCGGGATAGAGCTTTTCATGGATATTTTTGGCATAAAGGATTGCACCGCTGTCCGCATCCATCAAAATCGCGGAGCGAGCATTGAGGATCGGACCCTCCGGCCAGTTTTTGATTTCGTTGCTCTCAACCGGGATCGAAAGGTTGGCCTCCGCCAGCGCCTGGTAATCGATGACCTCGGCGCGAGCCGTTAAAACAGCGCCACAAAACAGATTGGCGCCGACTCCAAGTGCTATCATAAAAGAAAAGAAGGATCTTTTCTGGAAAAATTTCATGTAATGTACCGTCCTTTATTGAAAGATAGTAACATCATACACTATTTCCAGGCAGATTTTAAGGGCAGAACAGCAAAATTCAAAATTTTTTAAAATTTAGACTACAGTTCCCTCGTGGCATCCCGTGGGCAGAATTCCATGCTTGCATGAGAATTTGCCCACGGGATGCCACGAAGGGAGCGCCGCATTATGAGCAAAAATGAGCTGCGAAGCAGCGGAAAGCGTCGAAGACGCGATTCATGACAATAGAATGTTCGCGGAGCGTGCATTCTATTGTATTGCGAATGGCGCGGGTGGCATCCCGCGCACAGAATTCCATGCTTGCATGAGAATTTGCCCACGGGATGCTGCGAATGGCGCGGGCAGCATTCCCAAAACGCAAAGCTTCCTTTTTATCCCGAAATATAGTAAAATAAAT
>ULXZ01000595.1_pt1 | contig 12793 bp, 10 predicted proteins | sample 1961701 | NCBI WGS metagenome assembly ULXZ01 (sample SAMEA4835850, study PRJEB28245) | human gut metagenome | biome: gut microbiome; material: fecal sample | place: Denmark | collected 2008 | reverse complement strand
TCCTGCGGCTCTTTGCCTTACATCCTGCTTGTGTTTGCGAAATGTCCGTCATTTTCCTTGTTTTCAGATACGCCTTGAAAATCAGAGAACCATGAACAAAGAAGGTATATTGTAATGAAAAAAGCATTGTCTTTGATGACTGCCGCTGCCTTGGTCTTGAGCCTGGCTGCCTGCGGTTCCACCGCTTCTTCTGCTGCATCTTCCGAAGCCGCTTCCTCCGAGACCGCTTCCAGCGATGCTGCATCTTCCGAGGCTGTTTCCTCTGAAGCAGCCAGCGAGACTGAAACTGCTGAGCTGTCCACCGTTGAGCCGGGCAAGCTGATCATGTCCACCAATGCAGCCTTCCCCCCGTACGAGATGACCACCGATTCCGGCGAATTTGAGGGCATCGACATTGAGACCGCACAGGCCATTGCTGACAAGCTGGGCTTGGAGCTGCAGATCGATGATATGGACTTTGACGCTGCACTGCTGGCTGTACAGCAGGGCAAGTCCGATATGGTTATGGCTGGCGTTACCGTTACCGACGAGCGCCAGAACGTGATGGACTTCACCGATTCTTACGCAACCGGCATCCAGTCCATCATCGTCAAGGAAGATTCCGATATTGCCAGCGTGGATGACCTGGCTGGCAAGAAAATCGGCACCCAGCGCGGTACCACTGGCTACCTGTACTGCTCTGACGACTTTGGCGATGAGAACGTTGTTGCTTACGACGACGGCCTGACTGCCGTGCAGATGCTGAACAACGGCCAGGTTGACTGCGTTGTTATTGATAACGCTCCCGCTAAGGAATTTATTGCTGCCAACCCCGGCCTGAAGCTGCTGGACACCGCTTACGTGGAAGAAAGCTACGCAATCGGCATTGGTAAGGGCAACACCGAACTGAAGGATGCCATCAACACCGCTCTGGAAGAGCTGAAGGCCGACGGCACCCTGCAGGCTATCGTGGACAAGTACATCACTGCTGAATAAAGCAACTTTTTCACAAGTGCCACAGGGAGGTGGCCCACAGGGGCGCCTCCCTTTTGTTGGTAAGACCGTAAAATAAACGCCCGGTGCCCTGGTGCCGGAACACAGGAAAGGTGTGGAATGCGGATGGCCGCACAATACGAAATGCTGACCCAGCTGGCGAAAGCTGGTACAAAGCTGGATTTCGGGCAGGATCTGTTCGTCAAATTCTACCAGGCATTTATTGCCTCAAACCGCTGGCAGCAATACCTCAAAGGGGTCATCCCCACGCTGTATGTAACGGCAATTGCTTTGACGATCGGCGTGGTGCTGGGCAGCGTGGTTGCCCTGGTGCGTGTTGCGCATGACCAGCAGCGCCGCGGCCACCACGACCCGGCTCTTGCCGTTGCCAACGCTGTATGCAAGCTATACGCCACTGTGATCCGCGGCACCCCCATGATGGTGCAGATGCTGATTATGAGCATGGTTATCTTTGCCAACAGCCGCAACTTTACCATGGTCGGCGCGCTGGCACTGGGCATTAACTCCGGTGCGTATGTTTCGGAGATCATCCGCGGCGGTCTGATGGCCGTTGACCCCGGCCAGATGGAAGCCGGCCGCAGCCTGGGCCTGAACTACATGACAACCATGGTGCTGATCGTGATTCCGCAGGCCATCCGCTCGGTGCTGCCTGCCCTGGGCAATGAGTTCATCGTCCTTCTCAAGGATACCTCGCTCATCACCGTTATTGGCGGCAAGGAGCTGCTGTACGCTGCACAGGGCATCATGAACCGTACTTACGAGCCGATGTTCCCGTTGTTCGGCGTGGCGCTGATGTATCTGATTCTGGTTATGATCTTTACCTGGCTGCTTGGCAAACTGGAAGGGAGGCTGGCGAAGAGTGATCGTCGTTAAGGACTTAAAAAAGAACTATAACGGTCTGGACGTGCTCAAGGGCATTGACCTGACCATCAATAAGGGCGATGTTGTCTGCCTGGTTGGGCCTTCCGGATGCGGCAAGTCCACTTTTCTGCGCTGCCTGACCCGCCTGGAAGAACCGGACGGCGGCACGGTTATGCTGGACGGCAAAGAGATCACCGAACGCGACATTGATGCCACCCGCGCCCAGATGGGCATGGTGTTCCAGCATTTTAACCTGTTCCCCCACCTGACGGTGAAAAAGAACATCACGCTGGCTCCGGTGCGCCTGGGCCGTATGAGCCAGGCTGCTGCCGACAAGCAGGCCATGGAGCTGCTGGAGCGCATTGGCCTGGCCGATAAGGCGGATGTTTACCCCAACATGCTTTCCGGCGGCCAGAAACAGCGCATTGCCATTGTGCGTGCACTGGCCATGAACCCTGAAGTGCTGTTGTTTGACGAGCCCACCAGCGCGCTGGACCCCGAAATGGTAGGCGAAGTTCTGGAACTGATGAAAGAACTGGCCCGCGATGGCATGACCATGGTGGTGGTGACCCACGAAATGGGTTTTGCCCGCGAGGTTGCCAACCGTGTGATCTTTATTGATGAGGGTGTTATCAAGGTTGATAAGCCCCCGCAGGAGTTCTTTGAGAACCCCGACAATCCGCGCCTGAAAGCGTTTTTATCCAAGGTACTGTAAATCAAACTTTTGTCCGCCCCGTTTAGAATGGTGAGAGCTGTTCTGGATGGGGCGGATTTTTTTAGTTAGGAGGGAGGAGTTTTCGGCGGCACTTAGAATTATGCGGTATTGCCCTAAAAACATTTGTAGGGGATGATGCTTGCATCGTCCCGCGGAACCCTGCCGCACTGCGAACTTTTGCACCAAAATCCCAGACTCCAAACCGATCCCCCGCAAAACCAAAGGCATGCGGACCCTCGTATCTACCGAGAATCCGCATGCCTATTTCTTAGGGTGTATCTGAAAAGTCGAAAATTTAGTCTATTTCTACAAACACAGCGGGATTTTGCGAAATATCCGTTATTTTCTTTGTTTTCAGATACACCTTAGCTTATGTGATTTATGCGATACCCATTAAAGTCTTTCGCCAAGGCCTTTTTCAAAAAGACCGGAAAACTCCCGTAAGGAATCACTCCAGTTCGAAATCCCCCGGCAGCAGCAGGTCCAGCGCGGCATCAGCATCCGCGACCAGGCGCTTGGACTGGTTCAGGATGGCTTTTTCCAGCGTGTTACGGGCCATGCGTCCGTTGCCATTTTCGGCGGCGTTCTCTGACTGGCGGCGGTCGAAGAATGCCACCAACGGCATCGCACAGGCATCGTCCAGGCGGTACCCCTTGCTTTTGGCAATGCTCTGGGTGATCGCCAAAAGCTCAGCGCCTGTGTAATCCGGGAATTCAATCTGGTTCGGGAAGCGGCTGGCCAGGCCGGAGTTCGCCGTCAGGAACAGCGCCATCTCCTTGCTGTACCCGGCCAGGATCACCACCAGGTCATCGCGGTGGTCCTCAATACCCTTTACCAGGGTGTCAATGGCTTCCAGCCCAAAGCTGTCCTCGCCGCCGCGGTACAGGCTGTATGCTTCATCAATGAACAGCACGCCGCCCAAAGCGCTCTGGATCACCTGGTTGGTCAGCGGGGCCGTGTGGCCGACATAGCGGCCCACCAGGTCGGCACGGGTCACTTCCACCAGCTGGCCGCCGCGCAGTGCGCCGATGGCTTTCAGATACTTGGCCAGAATGCGGGCAATCGTGGTTTTGCCGGTGCCGGGGTTGCCGGTAAAAATCATGTGCATGTTCACATCGGCAACTTTCAGGCCCTGGGCCTTGCGCTTTTGCTGGGCCTGCACGTTCTGGGCAATGCCGCGCACAAAATCCTTTACTTCGTCAAGGCCCACAATGGCATCTAGCTCCGCTTCCACGGCATCCACATCGCCGCGGTACTGGCGGGGCAGCAGGGCCAGCAGGTCAAACGGTTCACCGCTGCCAATGGCGGCCATCAGGCGGCTGCCGTCCACCGTCAATTTGGCGGGCGTTCCGGCGGTAGGAATGTCGTCCGCATCCAGAACGTACTCTGCAAAGGCGCGGTAGATGCTGTCGACATAATCGCGCATGGCGGTCATGCCGCTGGTTTTGCCGTACTGCACGGCAACCAGGTCCCGCACATCGCTGCCCATGGCAAGCACAAGGCCGCACTGCGCCTTGACCCGCTGGGCCAGGTGGTTCAGCTCCCGCGCGGCAATGGCGGCCAGGCTTTCGGGGGTGAACGCCTGGGTGCGGCAGATGTCCCCCTCCAGCGCGTCCACGAACCGCGCGCCGAACTTGTCCGCCAGGGCGGTTTCGTCCCGGTTGGAGAAAAATACAAAATACTTGCCGGCAGCCTGCAATTCGCCGATCGCGCCGGGGGCCAGGGCGGTGCCCACATCCACCAGAATGCCGCGCTGCAATACATAGCGGCTGGTCAGCGGCAGAGTGCCGTCAATGGCCAGCGTTGCCAGCATGTTCAGGTAATTGGATGCACAGCTTTCGTAATGGTCAAAGGCCAGAACCTCGGCGTCAGACTGCAAGGCGGCATACAGGTCCTGCAAAAACAGCTTTTCCTGTGCGGGGCCGGGGTACAGGGCCAGATCCATCGTTTCAATCAGGGCGCTGTGCAAAAGTCCGCGGCCTGCCATCTCGTCCACAATGCAGGTCAGGGCATAGTGCCGCCCGGTACCGGTGGGGCCGCACAGCAGCATGCTGCCGCGGGCATGGGCGGTATCGGCGGTGCCCATCACAAAGGGGCGGCGGAACGCCTTGACCCCCTGCCCCACAAAGGCATCCTGCCCCAGCACCTGCTGGCGCACCCGGTCGGCCAGGCCATTAAAGTTTTCCGGGCCGGCTTTTACCGGTTCTGCTGCGGGGGCAGGCTGTGCGGTTTTGCCGCCCAGCAGGCCGTCCTGGCGCAGGCTTTGGGTCAGCTCGCTGCTCATGCGGCGCACACTGTCCGCGGTGGCGGCGCCGGCGCGCTGCACGGCGTTCAGGGCGTCCGCGGCAGATTTCTGGCGTTTTTGGCTTTCGGCCAAAGCGTCCAGCTGGGCCTGCATGGCGTTCAGGCTGTTTTGCGCGGCATCGCGGTCCTGTTTGGTAGCGCTGTGGCGGCCTGTACCGGTCACACTTCGCACCCAGGCATCGTATTGATCTTCCAGGCTCATGGCTTTGCCCTCCGTTATATCAGTCGGCTTTTTTCACGGTAATTTTATAAAAGTTTTTGGTACTGCACCCGGCGCGGCCGCCGCCCGCACACGCGCAGGCACATGCACAGCTGGAAACACAGGCACACGCACACGCGCAGCTGGAATGGTTGGAGTGATCCGAACCGCCGCTGCGCCGCCCGGCACCACCGCCGCGGGTCTTTCCGCCCCCGGCCTTGAAGTTTGCGGGTGGGGGAACGCGATGGTAGCCTTCTGGCGGGGGCAGATTACGGGCAACATGGATATGGGTGTGCCCGTTGGAATACCAGTACCAGTCGTCGGGGTCATCCTCGCCAAAACCACCGTTCCAGATCCCGTTTGTGCGGGAAACGGAAACCGTGATCAGAGCAATCACGATAATGACCAGAAGGAGCACGAAGAAGAAAACCAGTACCTGGTCACTGTCGTCATAATACATTTCGCTGTCCGTTGCGGCAGCATCGGGGGAGTAGTTTTGTGCTGTATGGGCGGGAACGCTGACATGCACCGTGGCGCTTTCGCCATGGTCCAGCGGGCCAAAGTTCCACACAAGATAGTTGCCGTCCTGGCTTTCGTTATCGGCCTGGATACCGTCCAGCGCCACCCAGCGGATGGTCAGCTCATTCACACACAAATCATCGAACCAGCCGGGGGTAAAGCTGTAGTCGGCGTTGCCGTCCTCGTTCAGCAAAAACAGATGGGACTGGTGTACCTGGAACGCAAAGTGTACGCTGCTCTGTGCGCCGATAGTGGCGGCAATATCCGGCGGGAAGTAGGCGTTGATAAAATCAACCTTGGCAAAGGAACCGCCGTCATCCACGGAACTTACGTTAAGAACTGTATCTGGCGTCAGGTTGACCAGGCTGTCGTTGTGGCTGTTGGGCAGGCCGATGCGCACCCAGGTCAGCGGTTCATCCAGGCTGCCGCCGATCACGTTCCAGTCCAGCTCATAGGTGATATCGGCGGAGCCATCGGCGCGGGTGTCCACTGTTACGGTATAGTGGGTGATCTCATCCATGTCGCCGTCATCCGCATGGGCGGGCAGGGCGGCGGCAACAAACAGCAGCAGAACGGCCAGCATAGCCCACAGCTGCGCGGCAAAGCGTAAAACGGATTGTTTCATCACAAACCTCCCTGTGCGGGAACGGTTGTGCCAAGCTGGCAGATGTGTTCCATTTTCGCACTTTCTTCCCGCACACGGCGGCAGGCGGGGGCATTCCAGATCTTGTGCCAGGGGTCATGCAGGATGTTGCCCAGGCCAGTGCCCTCCCGCAGCCAGCTCTGGCAGGGCAGAACGGTGCCGTCCGGCGCAACGGCCATGTTGGAAAGGCAGGCCCCGCAGCTGGGCACCTGGGTAAAGCCAAGGTCCAACAGTACCGCATCCGGCAGCCAGCCGGGGCTGGTAAAGTTGATCTCCATGTGGTTTTGTTCAGCATAGGCCATCGCGGGGCGCAGCACGGCGGTCAGTGCTTCCGGCGTTAAGCGGGTGGCCTTGCTGGGGTCGGTTTCGGCCCCGCCGGTGGGAATTAGCCCGCTGCAGGTGGCATAGCGCACGCCAAGAGAGTTGGCCAGCGCCAGCGTTGCGGTGTAATCCTGGTTCAGGCTGCACAGCGGGGTGTTGATGCTGACATTCAGCCCCGCCTCCACCGCATTGCGGATGCCGCTGATGGTGTCCGCATAGCCGGGGGCACCCACCAGCGTGTTATGGATCGCTTCATCCGCCGAATATAGGGTGACCTGCACGCTGTCCAGGCTGGCGTCCGCCAGTTCCCGGCAAAGGGCGCTGGTCAGCATGCGGCCGTTGGTGTTCAGCCGGGTAACAAACCACTGTGCGGCATGCACCAGGCTGACCAGGTCATTGCGCATGGTGGGCTCGCCGCCGGTAAAGGTCAGCTGCGGAATGCCCGCCGCGCGGCATTTTTGGATAACAGCCAGCCATTGGTCGGTATCCAGCTCTTTCACCGCGCCAAGGGGCTGGTTGGCGGCGTAACAGTGCAGGCATTTCTGGTTGCAGTGCCAGGCACCGTCCTTTTCCATGGAGCTTACCATCAGGTCCATACGGTGGGGGGCTGCCATATAGCGGGCGTAAGCGCCCAGGTCCATCGGCTGCACATGCACGGGCGGTTCCTGCCCGGCGGTCAGCGCACGGAAGGAGGTCAGCATGGCATTCAAATCCGCGCGGATCTGGTCGGGAGCCGTTTTCGGGTAAACAGCAGCGGCGGTTTCCACAGCCTGGGCGGCAATGCCGGCCCACTGGTCCTCGGTGATCTCCTTGCCCTCAAAAGGCTGCAGGGCGTCCATCAGCCCTGCCAGCAGAATGGCCCAGGAAACGCTGAGCGGCAAAATATCCTGCCCGTTCAAAAGTGCAACAAACGGCACATTGCGCCGTGCTTTTTTGCAAGGGAGCAGGTGAATGCGCAGCACACCGGGGCCCTCCGGGTCCAGGGTGACATGGCGCACAACGCTTAGGTGCTGGTGCAGATAAGAGGACTCTGCACGCGATAAAAACATCATCTAAAACACTCCAAAACAGATTTAGCGGCCAAACACATAAAAGCAGTGCCGCTGCAGTGGTTGACTATTAAATAATTCTCCCAAATGTGTTAAAAATAGTACAAAGAGATAATTCTGTCCCATTATACCATGTTAAACAGGTGAATACAATCTACAACCCCAAAAACCTGACGATGCAAAAACAAAACCCCAGGCAAGCCAGCGGCGCTGCCTGGGGGAAATGTACTGTAATACCAGAGAGAAAGCAGGCTGCGGTTCAGCCGCGCTTCATGCGGCCCAGCAGCAAATAATACCCCGCCCAGTCCAGCTTGCCGAACAGGGGGCTCTGCGTGCGCGCAGCTTCGGACAACATCCATAGCAGACGCAAGCTGTTCCAGCGGCAGGGCAGGTAATAGGGGCTGTAACAGTGCTCATGGCGCATTGTATCCAGCAGGCTTTTCAGCCATGGACTTTGCAGCGCGGTGCGGGCTTTGGCGCGGCGTGCGGGCATGGCGTCGGGGTCCCGCCGCAAAATGTCCGCGGCACCCTCTGCCAAAACCTGCAATTCCGCGCGGTGCAGCGGCAGCATATCCTGCGGCGGGCAGGCAGCAGCGGTGCAGGCGGCGTTCAGCTTGGCAAAATGCTTGGGCCAAATTTCGCAGTAATTGGCGTGGTACTTGGTGGAAAGGGTGCCGGTGCGGCTGCAATCGTAAAAGGTCAGGGCGCTTTCCAGCACAAGGTAGCTGAAATCCGGCTGGCAGCGCCCCAGCAGAGCCAGATAATCCAGCACAAACTGCAAATCTTCGCCAAGGGTATAAGCCTGGTCAAAGGCAAGCTGCCGGGCGTATGTGCGCCGGTAAAGCTTGTTCCACGGCATGGCGATCAGGCAGTCCAGGTGCAGGCGGGCCAGGTCGCTCTGTTGGGCCGGGTGGGCTACTGTGGTTACAGGGGTGGTATCGTCCGGCTGCATGGTGTAGTGCCAGAGCACAAAAGCGTTGGGGGCAGCGGCCTGTGCCGCAAGGGCGGCGGCCAAAGCGCCGGGGCGCAGGGCATCGTCACTGTCCAAAAATACAATATACTCGCCGGTGGCAGCCCGTAGCCCGGCATTGCGCGCGCCGGAAACCCCGCGTTCCCTGCGGTGCAGTACCATCACACGGGGATCCTTTGCTGCGTAAGCGTCACAAATTTCGCCGCTGCGGTCTGGACTTTGATCGTCCACCAAGATCAGCCGCAGCCCGCCCGGCAGCTGCTGGGTCAGCACACTTTCGATGCAGCGGGGCAGGGTGGCTTCCGCCTTGTATACCGGAACGATCACACAGATGACGGGCTGTTCCATAGGTGACCTCCAAAATCGTACACAATGCGTACAAAATCATCATAAAAGTGTGCAGAAGAATAGCGCTGTGCCGTCTTTGCACCGGCGGTGCTCATCTGGGCGCGCAGATCCGGGTGTTCGTACAGCATGCGGATGGCAAAGCTCAGCTGCCCGGCTACATTGCCGTCACGGTCCACCAGCACGGCCTGGCTGCCGTCCAGATATTCCGGCATACCGCCGCTGCGGGTGGCAAGCACCGGTCGGCCGCAGCCCATGGCTTCCACCGCCACAAGCCCGGCGGCTTCCTCCACCAAGGTGGGCACGCAGACAAGGTCCGCCAGGCGGTAATATTCCGGCATCGAATCATTGGGCACATAGCCAGTAAAGCGCACCCGGTCGCCAAGGGTCTCGGCCTGCTGTTCCAACTTGCGCAAAAACGGGCTTTGCTGGGTACGGCCAAAAAACGGGCTGCCCACAATCAGCAGCTTAATGCGCGGGTCATGGATATTCTCCATCGCTTCCAACAGCTTGTGGATGCCCTTATCCGGCTCCAGGCGGCCGCAGAACAGTACAACAAAATCTTCCGGCGCAAAGCCGAGGGAAGCCCGCAGCGCAGCATCCGCCGGGCCGGGCACAAAGCGGGCGGTATCAATGCAGTTGTGCAGGATGTAGGCATGCTTGCGGTCCAGCTCGCTGGTTTTGAGGTAATCATCGCGGATAAACTCGCTCAGGGCCAGAATACCGCCGTAAATGGCGTCCATCTCATGGCTGCAGCTGGTCTGGCCGTGCAGGTGGGCCAGGCAACGCCGCTTGCCGAACATTTTGCTGATGGCGCTGCACTGGGTCAGGGTGCCGCCCTCCGCCACAATCAGGTCCGGCGTGGGCAGCTCCAGTGCAAGGGAAAGCTGAACCTTTTGATACCACGGGTCATACGGGGCGGCAACGCCAAAGCAGCGCTCCAGAAACACCATGGGGTAATACCGGCGCACGCCGCGGGGCTTGGCAACGTACAGCATTTTGGTGTGCTGCAGCCCTTGTGCCTGGGCGGCGGCTTCCGGGTCCGGGATGCTGGCGCACAGCAGGTCCAGCTTGCCCGCCCGTTCATTTTCACGGATCAGGTGGGTGACAAGGGTTTCCACCGCGCCGCCCTGCACAGCAGGAACCGGCAGCTCCGGCGGCGGAACCAGCAAAATGCGCGGTTTGCGCGGTGTATTCGGCGAGCGCAGCGGCAAAATGGACAACCCCTTTTTTCGTTGGTTTGAAAGTTTGGTGTGGACGGAAAATTAGTTAGGAGTTAGGAGGGAGGAGTTAGGAGTTTAATTAGGAATGGGGCAGGTAAAGAATAATTAAAAAAGAATAAAGAATAATGGTGGTGGACCGCGGCGCGCAGCGCCGCTCAGGAAATATTAGGTTTTGGAATGTTTGAAAGTGCGTGATGAGCGGCAAAATATTCCGTAGGGCGCGATGCCCTCATCGCGCCGGGGAGAAACGCAAAATGGTTATCGCAAACCTAAAAATTATTTGTAGGGGACGATGTTTGCATCGTCCCGTGGCCGTTTGCCGTGTGTATAACCGTTGATAAAAACGTTATTACGTTAGGTTGGCGGGCGCACAATGTACGCCCCTGCGATCCTATAGGCAAAAACACGCGGTTCAATACATTTTTGGCGTGTTTGATTTTTGTTTACCCGTTCGCCATCCAATCCCTATTTTTATTCTTATATTCTATTATATTAAAGTTTTTTCGCCGAAGCCTTTTTTTCAAAAAAGGCTGGAAAGCTCCCGTAAACAATCACTTTGCCGGGCAAAGGCTTTCGGCGGGCATCATGGCCCAGCGGGCGGCGGAAAGCTTTTCGGTCATCTTCATGTGGCGGCAGTTGGGCAGGTAGCTGATCAGCCCCTGCATCAGAAACTGCTCCTTGCTGATGGCCTTGACCAGCTGCGGCTCCGGGTTCTGGCGTACCTTGGCGCACAGGAAAAGATACCGCCGCCAACAGGCAGCATAAGCCGAATCAATCACCGAACGGTCCGCGCCGTTCTCGACATAAAAGCGGTACCGGTCAGCCAGGCCGTCCACCGCGTCAAACGCGCCGGGTTTCAGGCTGGTGCGCATAATGCTGCCGGAACGCAGGCGGTAATTGTACAAAACATCCGGCAGGCACACCACTTTATCGCACCGCCAGAACAGCCGGTGCGCCACAAAATCATCCTCGTGCAGACGACCCTCCGGGTAATGCAGCAGCTTCCACACCTCGGCGCGGTAAAGCTTGTTCCATGCAACGGTGTAATAAGTGCCGTTGGGGGCATAAAAATCATTCAGCAGATCCTTGCCGCGGAACACACCTTCCTGCGTGGGCGGGGTGAACACCGGCTCCGGCAGGGGCTTGCCGTTCTCCTGTACGTCCTCCACCGCGCAGATCGCCATGTAGGCATCGTGCGCTTCGCAGGCTTCGTACATCTTTTTCAGGTACGCCGGGCGCACCACATCGTCGCTGTCAATAAAGGCATAATAGCGGCCGCGGGCCATATCAATGCCGGTGTTGCGCGCGCCGGAAAGCCCCTGGTTCTCCTGGTGCACCACTTTAATGCGGTTGTCCCGCTTGGCAAGGCGGTCACACAAAGCGCCGCTGCCATCCGTTGCGCCGTCATCGATCAGCAGCACTTCGATCGTGCCGTAGCTGGCCGGGAAATCCTGGTCCAGAATGCTCTGCACGCACTCTTCCAGCCAGGGCTCTGCGTTGTAAATGGGAACGATCACACTAACTGCAATATGTTCCATCTTGTTTTTCCCCCTCATTCCTCAGTCCGTTTTGCTGCCATGCAGCTTGCCGCGGGCGTGTGCCAGCGTGTAGGTCAGCCCCGGTGCGGCGCAGAACAGCATAGCGCGCGCTTTTTCGGCACCGGGCACATGCGGGCAGCGCAGGATGTCCGGCAAAATGCTGTCCAGATGCTTTTTGTGCTTCAAAAATTCCGGTTTCAGCTTTGCCATGGCTCCGGCCTCGCTGGCCTGGCACCAGAACAGGTAAAACACCTTCCAGTACCATGCCACGGCCCATTCATAATAACCTTTATATTCGGTTTTGTCCGGCTGCGCGGCAAACCAGCCCAGCCAGTTCCAGTACATTTTCAAATCATCCAGCCGCCGCGGCGGAAACAGCACCTCGGTCATCTGGCCGCCGCGCCGCCGGTAGTGGTACAGCACGCGCGGCACACAGTAAACATACTCGCCGTCATACACGCGGTGCAGCTCGCTGGCGTCATCGCCAAAGAACATGGTTTCGTCAAAATGCACGCCTTTATCGCGGAACAGGCGGATGTCAAACAGCTTGTTCCAGCACAGCAGCCCGTAAAAGCCGCCGGTTTTAAAGGTATCCAGCAGCAGCTCCATGGCCATGTGCCGCCCGGCAATGTTGATGTTGACCCCGGCCCCCGGCACGGGCTTTTCCTGTTCGTCCACCGCGTCGGCATTGCAGGAGGCAATGCGCACATCATTTTCGCGGATGGCATTCAAAAGTGTTTCGTAGAGATCCGGATCCACCAGGTCGTCCGAATCCACAAAGCCGATGTAATCCCCGCGGGCATTGTCCAGCCCAACGTTCAAAGCGGAGGCCGGGCCGCCGTTTTCCTTGTGGAACACCCGGATGCGCGGGTCGGTTTTGGCAAGCTCATCACACAGCTCGCCGCAGCCGTTGGGGCTGCCATCCTCCACCAGCAGCAGCTCAAAGTCCGTAAAGCTCTGGGCCAGAATGCTGCGCACCGTGCGGGGGATGTAATCCTTGGCGTCATATACAGTTGTCACAATGGAAATGGTCGGGTTCGGCATGCAAAACGTTCCTCTCATAAAAAGCGGTTTTTCAGCTGGGTATAAGCGGCCAATAGCCAGGCGCTGTGC
>ULXZ01041432.1_pt1 | contig 12865 bp, 21 predicted proteins | sample 1961701 | NCBI WGS metagenome assembly ULXZ01 (sample SAMEA4835850, study PRJEB28245) | human gut metagenome | biome: gut microbiome; material: fecal sample | place: Denmark | collected 2008 | reverse complement strand
TTCCCGCAGCCAGGAGAACCCACCATCAGGATACTGTGACCGCCGGCGGCAGCAATCTCCAACGCTCTGCGTGCTACAAGCTGGCCTTTGACGTCAGCAAAATCCACATGATAAATCCTGTTATTGTTCTGCAGAATATTTTCCTTCGGCAGCGGCGTCAGCGTGTTCTTCCCCTTCAGATGCTCCACCAGCTCCTTTAAGGTTGCCACCGTATACACATCAATGCCATGAATGAGCTTGCCCTCGGCAGCATTGGCCTGCGGAATATACACCTCCTGCGCCCCGCACTTCTTGGCATCCATAATCATGGAAAGCACGCCGGAAACCTTGCGGATTCTGCCGTCCAGCGACAGCTCGCCGATGAAAACCTTGTTCTCCAGCTTTTCCGGCTCCAGAATTCTGCCGCAGGTCATCAGGCCTATGGCAATCGGCAAGTCAAGGCCGCTGCCTTCCTTACGCAAATCTGCGGGCGCCAGATTGACCGTAATGCGCGTCATCGGGAAGGGATAATCGGAATTACGCAGCGCCGCCTTCACGCGCTCCTTGGACTCACGCACAGCCATCGCCGGCAGTCCCACAAGATCAAAGCTGGGCAAGCCGTTGCTCACGTCCACCTCCACCAAAATCTGTACACCATCAATACCACAAGTTGTTTCGCCAAGAATCTGTGCAAACATTATCAACACTCCGTTTCTTTTAAAAGCAGTGCGGCCAATGCCTGATGCTGATAGCCGCAGTGCTTTCAATGATAATTTCTACTACATCAAAGGAAAGCACCGGCGGCTGCTCCAGCAGACCTCTGCATTGGAGATAATATTCAGCGCAACGATGAATTTTTCTTTGCTTTGCCGGTGTCACGGCCTCTATCGGTCTGCCGAACCGGGTAGAAGCACGTGTCTTGACCTCTATGAAGCTGATACAGCCACTTTTTTCAACAATAAGATCAATCTCACCATAACGGTGACAGCGAAAGTTGCGGGCTAACAGTTTATAACCCATATTTTGCAGATAGCGGCAGGCAAAATCTTCGCCGTATTTCCCAAGACTACTCCTCGACGGGGTACTCATAGTTATCCGTCTGCGGAGCATAGAGGATATTTTCCTCAGCAGCCACCAGCGGCAGCTGCATGCTCTTCACAGGCTCAAAGCTGCGGCGGTGCCAGCGTGTGGCTCCCAGCTCGCTCACAGCCTGCATATGCGCGCCGCTGCCATAGCCCTTGTTATGCGCAAAGCCGTAGGCAGGATAAACAAGATCAAGGCGCTCCATGATGCGGTCACGGGTTACCTTCGCAATAATCGAAGCAGCGGCAATAGAAGCGCTCAGCGCATCACCGTGCACCACGGATTCAATCTTCATACCTGGAACCTTCACCGGCATAGCGTCAATCAGCGCTGCCTGCGGACGGCAGTGCAGGTTTTCCAGCACCTGCGCCATGCCCTGCTGTGTAGCGTAGTAAATATTCAGCTCATCAATATTGCTGACGCTGACGATGTTCACCTCGATATCCAGCGCCTTGGCCATAACCTCGTTATACAGCATATCGCGCTTAGCAGCGGAAAGCTGCTTGGAATCGTTCAGTCCGCTGATAAACACATCCTTGGGCAGAATAACGGCAGCGATAACCAGCGGTCCTGCCAAAGGTCCGCGTCCTGCCTCATCTACGCCGGCAATCAGCTCGCAGCCCTCGTCATACAGCTCGCGTTCCAATTTCAGCATCGCCGTGAAGCGCTCCTTCTCCGCCGCCGCCTTCTCCAGACGCTTGTTGTATGCTGCCAGCAGCTTCTGTACTCCCTTGCGCTCGTCTGCTGCCAATGTCGCCAGCTGCTCCGCCGTCGGTTCTCCTGCCAGCAGCTCCTTGATTTCGGTAATATTCATCTTCTGTATCCCCCTTAACATTTATTTTTGCATAAAGAAAAACCGCCCTGCGGCGGTTTTTATGGCACGACAAATCAAGGCTCGTCGATTGTAAACCGCCCTAAACGTCCTGCTCGGAAATCTCTGAGTACAAGCTGAACCACCTTATCGATGTCAAGCTGTCCACCAGACTTCAGACAACCTCTGGCAACGGCAATCTTCGCCATAACGGCGTTGACATCATCACCCTGCTCGAGGCTTACTGCATATTTATTTTGCAAATCCTGAGGATATTTGCGTATCAACAGATCAAGCAGCAGCTCTACGGCCTGCTCCCTGTCGAATACATCCTCCTTGATGGCACCGGTAACGGCAAGCGCAAAGCCCACCGACGGGTCATCAAACTTAGGCCAGAGTACACCCGGCGTATCCAAAAGCTCTAAGCCCTTGGCAATCGTTACCCACTGCTGTCCGCGTGTTACACCCGGCTTATCGGCAGCCATTACCTTGTTCTTGCCTACGAGGCGGTTAATCAGGGTAGACTTGCCGACGTTCGGAATACCTACAATCATAACGCGGACGGGACGGTTGCGCACGCCCTTCTTCAGCCATTTATCAATCACCGGCTTCGCAGCCAGCTGAACTGCACTGATAAGCTGCTTGACGCCCTTACCGGTAGCGCAGTCAATCTTGCACACAGGCAGACCGCTGTGCTTGATTTTTTCCAGCCATACATCAGTCTGAGCCTTGTCTGCCATATCAATCTTGTTCAGTGCGATAACCTTCGGCTTGCTGCCAAGGATATCCTGCAGCATGGGGTTGGTACTGGAGCGAGGAATACGCGCATCCAGCATCTCCACAACAACGTCAACCAGCTTAATCTGGCTTTCCATCATGCGCTTCGCCTTGGTCATATGACCGGGGAACCACTGAATCTTAAAATCCTCCAGCATCATTCGCCCATACCCGTATCAGCCTTCAGCACGCGCATCTTGTCCAGCGGCCAGAAAGCTACCAGCGCACGTCCCTTAACCAGCTTCAGCGGCACAAAGCCAACGTCGGCAAAACGGCTGTCCTCAGAGTTATTACGATTATCACCTAATACAAAGATGGTATCCTTGGGAACAACTACCTTGCGGTAATCGGAAATATTTTTGCCCTTCGGGTCATTGTGGTAGATATAGGTTTCGTTCAGCTGCTTGCCGTTGACGAATACCTTGCCCTGCTGCATCTCCACAGTGTCACCGCCAACTGCGATAACGCGCTTGATAAAGTCACGGGTCTGGTCCTTGGGGAAGCGGAAAACTACGATTTCGCCCTTCTTCGGGTCGGTAACAAAGTAGCTCAGCTTATCAACGACAAGACGCTCATGGTTTACCAGAGTAGGATACATAGAGGAGCCTTCTACCATATAAGGCTCTACCAAAAAGGTGCGGATGCAGAATGCCAGTGCTACCGCAATAATAATCGAAACAAGCCAATCACTGGCAGAATCCTGCCAGGAGGTTTCACTTTTCTTGCTCAACTAATGAGCCTCCTCTCTATCGCCGGCACAGGCCGGATTTTTAACTACAATAATATAGATATATTGTAGCATAGATTGCAGCTTCAGTTATGACATAATTGTAAATTTGCTTTATTTTAAAGCATAAATGCTTCATAACGTAATAAAAGGGACCGTACTACTACAGTCCCTTTTACTGATTTTACCAAATCAGCCACTTTTTTGCAAGTGTTTTTTTACTGCATAGTGCATATCTTTTCGTTTATTTTTTTCATTTTTTTAGTTGCTTTTATTTTGGAACTCATTTTGAACTCATAAGCAAAAAAGCAGGCTGACTAAACCTGCTTCTTTGTAGCCGTATGTAATAAGAAGATAATTGAGATACCGAAATGGAAACAAATTCAAACCAAACCACACATATATTATAGCATATGCTTACAGCAGGTGCAAATAATATAATTATTGTCTTTCCTTTGCTCTCATTTGAGCTACCCATAAGTCAAGGACTTTTCCGCTAGGAGCATCAGGGTCACACATATAAGCTTTAGCAATCTTGACAAGTGTTCCGGTATCACCGCTGAACACTGCACCATAATCACTATACACCATATTCAGCACATAATACCAATCAGCTTTATGCTTGATATTATGCTGCTCTGCTAGTTGATTGGTCTGCTCATACGTCCAATGCTCACCATTAGTGCCATCGGTGTTCTGCATCTTACTGACAGCCAACTTTGCGAGTGCTTCATCGAAATGAGGACCATAAGCTACACAGTGCAAGTCATACAACGTGCGATAAAAAAGGTCTGGGCAATGCATCTTAAGCTTTTCTAATGCACCGCAAACAATTTCTTCCATTGCTCTCTCTTTTGTATCATCACCTATAATCTTGTTCCAATACTCTTTATAGGAGTGCATAACTACACCTCCTTACGCAAGTTTAACCACGCTAATAGCTGCCCTGTTAATTGTTGCCGCTGCCGTTGCCTGTACCTGTAAACTTGTTATGTTGTTTACTGCACAGCAAGAAGGACGAACACGAATCAGCGTAGTAAAGGAAATATTCACAGCTGTGTCAGCAACGCCAGTAACAATGCTTTCCGCACCATTAATAACAGAAGATGTGCTTTCCGTGGTACTCAGAAGCTGTAAGCCAACATTGCCAGCAGCAGCAGGAACAACATCAGCATTTACACTGACAAGGTATAAACCACGAATAAGGCTAACACTAGAGCTTCCAGCAGGATGCTTAATAGCAACGCCAGTCAGAAGATTATTTATAGGAAAGCTAACAAAAGCATTAGCTGCAACAGACTGAGCAGCAACAGCCGCAGCGTTCAAAGAAGATTTTTCGTAGCAAATCATTTATTTTCACCTCTTTACGCAATCAAGGTATTTTCTTGATACCTTTAAATTTTATCGTTTTTTAAAGTATTAGGGACGGCGTGCACCGTCCCTAATACAGTGCAGTTAATGCACATAACTTATTTTTAGCCTACATTATAAGCGCAGCCACAAGCACCAGCTACATTGGCAGCGACACTTTGATACGGACTAGACGTAATATAAGCAGGTTGAGGATAAGGTCTCAGCGTACCGATAAGGTTTGCACTCTGAGCCTGTTGAGATAATTGGAAATTAGCGGTCTGCAAATCCCTATCTCTATCTGCAAGCTTATCCCTCAAATCTTGAATCTGGTTAGCTACCATAATTGCCCTGGTCTTTTCACCATCCTCTTTTACAGCGTTTACGATAGCACAAGTATTTTGTGCATTTTCGTAACGTACCGCGTCAATATTCCGGTTGGTTTCGTAGCCAAGAGAAGCAATAGCTTGTTTTTGTTCGCAGCAGCATTGTTGAGCAGCAAAACGATTTTGTGCAATATCGCTGCCAAGCTGATAACCAGTCTGCATAATATCACGCTGAACACCGTTAAAACCATTCAGCATAGTGCTGTTCTGAGCGTAAAAACCATCACACAAGCCATTCTGAACGCCACGAATACCGTCTTTAATATCCTGCATGGAAAATTGGTCTGCAATCTGATCACGTGTCATACTGCCATTCGCAAAGATTTCAGCACCCATGTTACCACGGTTATTCCAATTACCGCCCCAGCCACCCATAAGAGCAAACAGGACAATAATCCACATAAACCACATACCGCCGCCCCAGCAGTCACCATAGTTGTTGTTTCGATTCATATCCATTACCGGAACAATGTTTGTACCTTCCATAATTTTTTCACCTCCGAGAAATATATGCAAAGCTTCATTGCGCGCCTATTGAAGCTTTAAGCCAAATTGATTTAAAAACTGATTAAGCTGTTCATCGTTCATGCCTTTTTGTTTGGCAAGATTCCTCACAAGAGTTTGCATCTGCTCTGGCGATTTACCTTGCCCCATCTGCATCGCCCTACTCATTAGTGGATTTTGTCCTGCGAACTGTTGCATTAGTCCCATTGGATTTCCTGCCTGCTGCACCATCTGCATCATCTGGAATATGTTCATCATTCGTCATTCCCCCAATCTGTTCTTCGAGCTTTTCAATGCGTCTTTGCAATGCCAGCACTGTGTTATTGTCAGCGTAGGCAGGAGCTTGCATACCACCGTCCTGCTGAAGCTGATAAACTCTAAAAATCGGCAAGCCGTCCATGCCTATAAGCTTTTCATAAATTTTTCCTTCGGCAGGAGCAGGAAAATATGTACTCGTTCCGTCAAGGTCAACTTGCGCTGCTCGTGCTTCTTCAATGCTTGTAACAGGTCTGCCTTTGATTTGCTGTACAGGCTGATAAGCATTTGGCTGCGCAGGTGGCATCATTGTCGGCATTGGTTGCTGATACATTTGTTGTTGTTGCTGTTGCAGATTAGCTAACCTCTGTTGCATTTGCTGTGTAGCTCCATAAGGATTGTAATAATTTCCGTACATCTTTATCACCTCACCTATATTTTAAGTGGTAGCAATAAAAACAATCCCTAAAGCTAAAGACACATTCTCCTATGCATTCGGACATAATTTAGACACGATTCAGACAGCAAAAATGAGCAAAAAAAAATAATCCCCATTAAGAAAAGCTTTTACACTTCTCTTAATGGGGATTACTTCATTTAGAAAGCACTCGATTAATAGCCTTATACGCAGTGCTTATTTCTCTGTCAACAGTTTTAGTGGAGATGTTCAACTCCATTGCGATTTGGTAATTCATTTTACCATCAACAAATTTCATTTCACAGATTTTCGTTTGTCGTGGCGTTATCTTCGCTTCGTGAAGCACTGCATAAAATGAGCGGCGCGAGCTTTCTGTCATCCATATCCTCGCGCTTTTTAGCAGCTCTTTCATTAAATCACCTTTTCAGTACATAAGCAAGTAGTGCAATCAGACCAATGTTGGCAAGCAACATACCAGCCATGATATAAAACTGCTTATCAATAATCCTTTTGTTTTCAGCAAACAACATTGTCACTACGCCAGCAGGCAAAACTTCCTGCTGAACGGTTTCTTTATCCATCATCTTATCACCTCAATATAACGTGTTCATTAAACACATTATATCACATCAGCAAACAGACAGTCACTAAACAATTTAAGCAAACATTCCGTTTCACTTTAATTCTTCATTGCGGCATATAGTGCGCATCCTGCTATTATGTATGCTATATTGCGCTGTTTTTTAATTCGCTGCTGTTTTAGCTTGTACTCTTTTTCTAGCTCCGCTAAGGATTGATTGGCATTCATCAATAAGCTCTCCTGCTCTTTGACTTTGATTTTCAGCGTCAGACAAAGACTGTTCAGCTCGTCCGACTTCTTCTCTAGCTCCGCTAACTTCTTGTCTGATGCTCCCAGCTGTCCCTTCGATTGCGTCAGCAGTTTTTTGTAATTCTCGTTGATTGTTTTTAGCTCCGTCAAGTTGTTGTTTAACTTCTGATATTGTTGCTCCGTCAGAACGTACTCCATTGGCTCGTCCGAATACCGGGGTGAACCAGCCAAAGCGGTTAGCGGCATAAAAAATACCGCAAGCGACACACACGCCAGTGGCAAAAGCAATGACAATTTTAGTTTTGCTTGTTTTCTCATTATCCATTATAACCTCTTAGCAATACTGATATTTGTAAAATATAATAAACCTCGTCAGACGCACAAATTTCGCCTACAAGCGATTTTAGATTCCGACACGATAAATCATGAGCGGCACTATTTTTAAAACGCTTGTAGACGATGCAATTTGTGTGTGATTTTTGCCCAAAACCGTTAAATTATAGCCTACTTGTAAGATAGATATTCAGAATGATTTTAGAGTGCAAAATAATGATGCAACGCACCCAGTACAAAACCTGCAACAAGACCAATAACAAATTTCTTGTCAATAACAAATGCTTTCAGTTCTTCCATTGTATCACCTCCAATCATTATAAATGCGTCACCGACTATTACGCAAAAATTACCAGAAAATGCTACACGTATAGGAGAGGGAATAACTAAAGCCTCTTGTCGGTGACTGTATCTAAAGCATAAGCTTTAAATCATCTTCCGTTGCCAGCATATCCATAAGCAGGTACGCCGTATGGTGTAGTTAGGTCAATGCCAGCGACGTACTGATACGTAATTTCCGCTCTATTGGCGTAACCTGCTCTATACATCTCGCCAACATCGGCAGCAACCCAGTAGTAGTTTTTAAACAGTTTATAGAGTGCTTCCAGACTGCGCAAGTCGACGTGCATATATCTGTTAGCTAAAAAGTGTTTAACTACCCAGGTAGATGTAGGGCACCACATTCCTGCGTAAATCAAACATCTAGTATCGTCCAACGTTGGCACCTGCTGAAGCACTTCGACGTATTGCAGGCAGTCACGTGATAACTGGTCAAGTGCTGCCTGTTTACCTGCGTCGCTTCTAAGCAGTTCTTTCAGCATTGGCAACTCGCCGCTTGCCTTAATATCAACATAGGTTCTGCCGACAAATTCTTCGCAACCGGGAATAGCTCTTAAAAGCTCATCGGCTCTATTGCCTTCCCATTGAGATACGGAAATTGACGGATAATCATATGCAGTACTTTTTGCTACGCTGTCATAGCCGCCCTCAATACCTGTTGCAATAATACCTTTAGCAATTTCTCTTGCAAGACTTTGGTTCCAATCCATAGCTATCACCTCACTCACTTTTTAAGCAGCGGTTAGAAGCTTTTTTGTATACGTCCTCATACATTTCTTGCTTATCGCCGTTGTATGTATACTCAGCATAAATACCATCACCGCTAACGGTCGTTGATAACAACGCTTTGTAATTCTGCAACGTCTTGCACGCCCAAACCACATAGACATTCTCCAGCGTAATAGGCTGAACGTCGTTCGGGCCATGGTTAATGTTGTCGGATTGGTTATACCACTCCACTAATTTGTTTTTGCATACACTCTCAAAGTGCGCCATACCTGTAATAATCATTATTATCACTCCTTTAATTTCACTTCTTAATTTCACATTTTAGTTGTTTTGTTAACTTCTTCACTTGAAATTTTAAAAGCTCTCGTCTCAATGGCCTTGTTGCCCAGCTGCACAAGCAGCAGCGCTACCATGCCCAGCGTGCAGCTCTCATAGTTGCCCCAAGTTCTGGCAAAAAAGGCAAGCCATAAAGTAACAACTACCCAAACGGCAAAGCCTATAACGGCACAGATTCTGCCCACGCTATAAGCATTATCATTCTTCTTTAACATATTAATTAATTTACGCATCTTCTTCACCTCTGTTCTTCGGCGGATAGTTCTGCAATTCATTAATCTGTTGCATAAGATTGTCGATTACGCCATTGTCGCCAAGAGCTTCGTAGCTCTTGTAGCAGGCATCAATGCTTTCTTTTGCGTAGATTGGTATCCAACCTTTATCCTGGACATAATGATTATAAGCCTGGATAATTCTGTCACGTAATAAAGCTTGCAGTCCTGCTTTTAAAGCATCATTTTGTTTTTTCTTTTGTTTGTACATCGTAATAAGCAGCGTTATTACGCAACCGGATATAACGTTAATAATAGAGTTTAACGCAGCATCCAAAGATTGTTCCACCATTTCACTACACTCCTATAAATTAAATTTCAAACGACACGGCTTCTACATCTGTTGCCGTAGTGGCTTCCTCAACTTTTTCTTTTGCTATACGATATGCAGTATGCAGCTTGTTTGAGCGCACCGCCACGGCAGCGATAACCATGCGCAGGTCATTAGCTGTCACTTTAACATCTTGATTATCTGCCGTTGTCCAATCAATGCTTGCGCCCTCGCCCTGTAACGATAAGGCAATAATAGCTGCATTGATGCGGTCTCTCGCTTTGTCGTCATAGTCAAAGCTATGTCCGTTGTATTCGATTGGCTCGACCTCGGCAGTGTCACGCTGACGCTTTAACATCAAGATTTTACGTTGCTTTATGTTTTCAATAGGTTCTTCCTCATGTGTAACAGTTACACCTAATTCTGTTAAAGCCTCGTCACCGATTGACAATGGGATAAACACGCCGTCTTTGCCTAACGCTTCAGAAAGCTCATATAAATTAGAGTAGGTCTGCTCTTTGTATGTATAAATTGTTTGCATTAAATCACCGCCTTGTTAAACACAATTTCGACTTTAAATTTCTTACCGACGTTTGCAGCGGTAAACATGCTTGATATATTTGACGGCACACGTTGCAGAAAGGTATAAAATCCTACTAAATCACCTTGATATGACATTGCACCAACTGCAAGAGGCACAGTAACACCTGTTTCTATGGGAGTGATGTTAAGGTTAATATTGCGACTACCACTCGTAACACCCTCCTCCTTAAAGGCAACGTCAAGCCAACCGCCGTAATAAGATAACATTACCAATGTTACTGCTCTACCGTCATGTGTAACATTACCTGTAACCTCGCCATAGTTGCCATTGTTGCAGCTATAACCATATTGACCGCTCTGCTGTCCCATGGTCATAATAAATACATTATCCCCACCGCTGACAGCAGTTTTCTTTACTAGCATCAATCTATTAAGTCCCATTTAATCACCTCACGACAATGTACTTGCCTGTGCAACACTTGACAAGACACCGCTGCTACTTTTGATTAACATAATATTTAACAGTAATCCGTTAGCAGTTATTGCTAAATCAGTTGCGCTTCCAGCATATTTTAAAGTACCTGCATTAGTGATGCTCAGAGTGTAAGAGCCATTCGCAGTAATGTAGGCAGTAAATACGGTAGCATCGCCATTGCTTAACAGCCCTGCTAACGTCGACATATCCAGCGTGAAGTTACCTTGTACGTTATATACTGCCACAGATGAGGACGGATTATCAGTAGCACCGCTAATGCGAGGTGCATTATAACTTTCAAAGTTAAATTTCATTTTTCGGAAAGTCTGTTTGCCCGTCCATGTATTTTCTGCTGAAAGACTTACTCCGTCCCCTCCGCTAACAGTAATACTAACATTGCCATCAGTGTCGGGTTTTGTGCCATTAACGCTCTTAACAACACCACTAACATCTGCTTTAGTAGCATAAGTTTCGGTAATTACATTACCTGCCCCATCTTGTGTAGCTTTGGCTGCGGTACCTGTATAATTAGTAGCATTAATTGACCCCATAGGCTGCGAGCCTTGCCTCCACGCTATTGTAGAGGTTGCACCCATTAAAGCAAAGCCAGAATAAATATCAGTTCCAACTTTATTTAAAAGTGCATTATAGATAACCTTGTTTTGCACGGGATTGGTTGAGGTCGATGATAGCTCACTGTCCACCGTAGCTGACGCAGGTATATTTGGCTTATCTGTAAGGTCGTTGTAGCTACCGCTTGTCGCAACAGCCGACAACCCTGTAATCATGCTGGCAGGATGTGTAGTAGGGTGCGTGTAGACTGTATCCGTAAATTTAGCGTTGGCAGGGACGGACGCATTTACATCAAAGCCGTTGACCTTGCCAATAAAATTAGGGGCTTCTACAGCAAACGAGGTAATGGTGCGGTTTTTATTAGAGTTAAAATTGAGCACATTTCTAAATGCTTTCGTACCTTTGCATAGTGCACCTCTAAATAATAGTATTAAATCGTTCTTTTTATCTTCGTTGAATACATATCGCAAGCTGTTAAATGAAGCTTTTTTAAAAATCGTACTAGCCCAGCTACCCCATGTTTGCAGTTCGCCTTCAAGCTCATAATAGTATGACCCATAAGTCCCAGCATAACATTTATATGGGTTTTTGCGAGAAGTTTCACTCTCGCAAATAGCCTCTAGATAAAACGAAACGCTGGAGAAATACACTGTCGTATGTGTTTCTAATGAAACGCGCGCCATGTATCCGCTTTTTATTGTAATCGACTGCGGCCAAAACAGACCATTAAGATATGTTACTTTATAATTGTCGGTGGCAGTGTTGCTATCAAACAACATTTCCCAAACCTCACCATCAGCTGATTGCTCTATAGTCATTTGTACAGTATCGTTAATTGATGACAGTGCATCATTAGCCAGTTTGCTAATATACGCATCTCTGGAACTCGGTATAGTCAGTTTACCACTTGTTAATGCTAACGTGTCAAATTCCTCTTTGATAACCTTATTCTGCACTGGATTGGTACTGGTTGTCGACAGCTCAGCATCAATGGTAACCTTTTGCATCAGGCCTACAATAGGGTTGCCGTCTGAACCTGTTGCTTTGACTCCGTCTGCCAAATCGGCAGCGGTGACGGTATCACCAGTAAGGTCTACTAAGGTGTTACCGCCATATATAACTTTATTTACTGCCATTTTTTCACTCCTTATTAGCCGATAGTAACGGTCTTGCCGCCCTGAGCATTGTCGCTCTCATTGTAGGGTATCGGCTCTATGGTAACTTGTGACAAATAATTAAATCCCTGTGCGCTGTCGGGCAAAATAGTCTGCGCTGTTGTCTTAGGGGTAGCGGTCTTAGCTTGTACCTTGACACTCTCTGTGCCGCTCATCGTACCTGTTACACCTAAGATGGATACGCCTGCCCTGATGTTGGTTGCAATAATTTTAGCCTGCTCCGTGGTACTGATCGCTACCCTGCCTGCGCCGTCATGGTAACCAATAGGCACGGTGTAGCTATCAGCTTTTTTACTAATCACGCCGCTAACAGCGCCATTGTTCTTCATCTCGCCTGTAATTTTTACGCCATTGACATAGGCTGTCTTTCCGGCGAGGATTTCTGCACCTGCCGCTGTCGCGTCGGATGTGTCGGCGTTAAAAGTACACGTACCTACAATCGGCGCACCACTTTTATCGTGAGCAGTATATGTGCTCAATATCTTATCTGCTGTAACAGTATCAGCGGTTAAGTCGATTAATGTTTTTCCTCCATACACTACTTTAGAGATGTTTTTTTCAGCCATAATTTACTTCGACCTCGCTTCCTATGTATGCCGTAATTCCATCGGATAAATTGGATGTTTCAAAATATGGAATTTTTTCGACAGTAATATTTTTTGTCTAAATTGCAATAAGAAGTTGCACACTTTTTGAAAAT
>ULXZ01019510.1_pt1 | contig 12922 bp, 8 predicted proteins | sample 1961701 | NCBI WGS metagenome assembly ULXZ01 (sample SAMEA4835850, study PRJEB28245) | human gut metagenome | biome: gut microbiome; material: fecal sample | place: Denmark | collected 2008 | reverse complement strand
CAGCATAAAACCGCCGTACATCATTTATGGTGTACGGCGGAAAACCATCATTTCACCTTAAATAGCATATAAGGTTCACGCAATCGGGCAGGGATTCGTCCACATAGCCGCTGTCGGCAAAGCCGACCTTTTCGTAAACATGCAGCGCGGCGGCATCGTCCTTCTTCACGCATACCTCAACATGGTCAAAGCGTGCTTCCTCCTTTAGCTGGGCAAGTATCAGCTTCAGCGCGGCCGTGCCGTAGCCCCTGTTCTGGAACCGCTCGTCTATCATGAACTGCTGAAGGTCATAGCCAACGGGTTCATCGATAAAGTCCCGCACAAGTGCAACGCCGACCATCTCCGCATCATTACAAATGCCTATCACGCGCGCATTGCAATCGCGGTAAACATATCCCCGCGCGATTATACCGATCGGCGGCGCAAGGAAGCGCCGCTGCGCTTCGCTCACGCTGAGCCGCGCAATCTCAAGCCAGTTCGATTCGTCAACATCCGTAAGCCTTATCATCAACTCTCCATTATATTGCGTTCAGCGGGCCGCCGCGGTCAACTATGGGCGCGCTCCATTCGCCAAGCTCACCGCCGTATTGCGCGGCAAGGTTTATCACGCGGGTGGTGAGCGCATCCACATCCGCCTTTTTAAGCGAGCTCAGGCGCACAATATCCGCCCCGTAGGCCAATTCACGCTCTGGCGAATAGTTAGGCCCGGCATAGGCAAAACCCGCCTTGCGTGCAGCCTCCGCAAAATTGAGCATTATGCTTTCGGTCGGGAAATATACCGTGAAGGTAACGCGGCGGACTGCACTTATGCAGTCGCCGTGTTTTTTCATAAGCGCAATATGGTCGCGGTTAAGCTCCGTTTGCAGCTTTGCGGCATCCGGATAAAGCAGGGTTTTATACGTGAGCCAATCCGGTTCGTCCGCAAGCCCCGCGGTGCAGTCCATAAGCGGCGTTTTTTCGGCAATGGTTTCGCCCCGCTCGAATTCCTCAGCATCGTGAATATAGAAATAATACTGTATCTGCGCGTCTATTTCTATATACCCCGCATACAGTGCGCCAAGCTTTTTTATCAGCTTATCCTTAACGCCCGATGCTATGCTGCGCTCTATCGCGCTGAGCGTTTCCCGCTTTTCGCTGCGGCTTTGGCAGCTTACATACATCAGCAGCGGGCGCGCCGCCCTGTCGGCATCTATCAGCGCCATGTCCGCGCCGAAGCGCGCCATCGCCCCGTCAAGCGGCCAATCGTATTCAAACCATTGCGCGGAATTATCCTTCATCGCCTTATTGCAGCACGGCCTTTATCCTGCGCACGCCGGCACTGGAGGCCTCCTCCTTCTTTATCTTGAACGTGCCCAACTCTCCGGTATGGCCGGCATGCGGGCCGCCACAGATCTCCTTTGAATATTTGCCCATGGTATACACCTTTACCTTTTCGCCGTACTTATCGCCGAAAAGGCCTATTGCGCCCTGCGTACGGGCTTCGTCAACAGTCATTTCCTCGCAGGTTATGGGTACGTCCGCCTGAATGGCTTCGTTGACCAGCTTTTCAACTTCCTTGACCTCTTCGGGAGTCATCTTGCGCTCAAAGCTGAAATCGAACCTGAGCCTTTCGGTTGTTATGTTGCTGCCCTTCTGCGCAACGCCGTCGCCCAGCACCTTGCGCAGCGCCGCCTGAAGCAGATGCGTTGCGGTATGCAGCCGCGCGGTAACCTCGTTTGCTTCGGCAAGGCCGCCCTTGAAGCGCTGCTCCGCGCCCTGCTTACTCTTGTTCTGATGCTCGCTGAACGCGGCCTCAAAGCCCGCACGGTCTACGGTAAGGCCGTTTTCGCGGGCCATTTCCTCTGTAAACTCTATCGGGAAGCCAAACGTATCATAAAGATGGAACGCGGTAACGCCGTCTATTTTGCCGTCCGCAAAGCTGCCCTTCATGCGCTCGAACTCCTTCATGCCCTTCTTTAGGGTATGCTGGAAGCGGGCTTCTTCCTTTGCAAGCTCTGTGGTTATCTTTTCCTGATTTTCCTTGAGCTCGGGATACACATGGCAATATCTTTCTATAACGGCCTCGGCAACCTTGGAAAGGCTGTTTTCCGGTATGCCTATCTGCATGGCGAAGCGTATCGCGCGGCGGATAAGGCGGCGCAGAATATAGCCCTGGTCCACGTTGGACGGGGTAACGCCCCTTGGGTCGCCCAGTATAAAGGTTGCGCTCCTTATATGATCCGCAATTATGCGGAAGGCCTTCTTTGTGGCTTCGTCATCATTATAATTCTTGCCGCTCAGCTCCGCAATGCGGGCAATTATGGGGGCGAAGCCATCGGTATCGTATACGCTTTCCGCGCCCTGAAGGGTTGCAATGGTCCTGTCGAGGCCCATGCCGGTATCCACGTTGCGCTTGGCAAGCGGGGTCACGTTGCCTTCGGCGTCCTTATAATACTGCATGAAAACGTTGTTCCATATTTCAAGGTACTTGCCGCAGTCGCAGGAAGGGTTGCACTCAGGGCAGCACTTGGGCTTGCCGGTATCGAAGAAAATCTCCGTATCCGGGCCGCAGGGGCCGGAGTTGCCGGGTATCCACCAGTTATGCTTTGCGCCAAGATAGAATATATGGCTGGGGTCAACGCCCATTTCCACCCAACGATCGTGCGATTCGGTATCGCGCGGGGCATTTTCGTCGCCCTCGAAGCAGGTGAAATACAGCCTGTCCTTATCTATGCCCAGCCATTCTTCGCTGGTGAGCAGTTCATAGCTCCACGCTATTGATTCATGCTTAAAATAATCGCCAAGGCTCCAGTTGCCAAGCATTTCAAAAAAGGTGCAGTGGCTCGCGTCGCCAACTTCGTCAATATCGCCGGTGCGCAGGCACTTCTGCACGTCCGTAAGGCGCTTGCCCGCGGGATGCTCCTGCCCCATAAGATAGGGCACAAGGGGATGCATACCGGCCGTGGTGAACAGCACAGATGGATCGTTTTCGGGAATGAGAGAGGCGGAAGGAATGACCTTATGGCCCCGTTCTTCAAAGAACTTCAGGTACAGCGACCTGAGCTGATCGGAAGTAAGGTTCTTCATATGTATCGTATATCTCCTTAAATGTTTACAGTTTTGGACCAATAATGAATTATATCCCACACACAGCCGCCTTGTCAACGTGGGGCGCAGGCTGTATAATTTATATATGAAGATACGTTCGTTTTTTAGCGGCAGGAACCGCCGCATAAGGAAAAAACATACCCGCCCGGTCATAATGCTGAAGGGCGAGCAGGGAAAAAAGCTGCGCCGTGCGCTGATAATAGCCGGTGCTGCGGCCGCAGTCATACTGCTGGCGCTGCTGCTCAGGCCAGAGCCGGTGCTGATGAACAGCGCGGAGATTGCCAACGTTTGGAACAACGGCGTGCTGCGCGTTGGCCTGCGCAACGATGTGCCCAGCCTTGCGGAGAACGGAACGGGGCTTGAATGGGAAATAGCTCAGGCGCTGGCGGAACGCATAATGTCCAACTCCGATGATTACACGGGGGATATTCCCGCGCTTGAAGCAGTTGAGGTGACAAGCATGAGCGTAGGCGCAAAGCTGAGGGACGGCAGCATAGACGCGGCAATATGCCTTATGCCGCGCGGCGCGAACGCCGCATACGCCTACTCCCGCGCTTATTATGACGACCCGTGCTACATACTGGTTAAGCCCGGCAACGAAAACGCGGACATGAGCAAGCTGAAGGTGGGCTGCATACAGTCTGCAAGCAGTTCAAACTTATATGTGCCGTCCGGCGCAACAAGGAACCTGCTTTTCAGCTATTACAGCGATTATAAGGATTCCGGCTACGACACGGCAAGCATAACCGGCTACGCATCGTATACAGACCTTTTTGACGCGCTGGACAAGGGCCAAGTGGACGCGATTGCCATAAACGAGCTGATGCTGAACAAATACGGCGAGGGCCGCGCATATGCAAAGCACACAGCCGACATAGGCACGCTGCATTACGCCGTGGCCACGTTGAGCACGAACAGCGCAATAGCCACCGTTGCGGACATGCTGCTTTCCGAAATGGGATACTGAGCAAACAACTAAAAGCCCGCCTGTGTAAAGGCGGGCTTTTTATATGCTTAGTTTCTATTTAACATCCTTGCTGTATGCGGCGTTCTGCGCATCGCGCGGGAAAACCACGCTGTTGTCCATTATGGCGCGGCAGATATAGGCAAGATCTGCCACGGTGAGCCGCCCATCAGCATCAACATCCATGCTGAGCATGTCGTTCGCGCCCGCGCCGCCATCCGCAATGGCCCGGCACAAAAGCACGGCGTCCTTCACGCCTATTGCGCCATCCCCATCAACATCGCCGGTCAGGGCAAGCGACGCTGCGCACGCGGCTATAATGGCAAGCGCGACAAGCGCCGCAATGGTTCTTTTAAGCTTCATCATTCATTTCCTTCCGATATCATTTGGCAAAGGAGCACGCCGTCCGCCGCGTTCACCTTGCCGTCATTGTTTATGTCCGCAGCGGCAAATTCGGTGCCGCTCAGCACAGCATCACCCATTATATACCTGCATATCAGTATAACGTCCGCAATGTCTATTTTCCCGTCCGCGTTTACATCGCCCTTGCCGGGGACCTCTTTGGGATTAACGGTATGAAGTTGGTAGTTCATATCCGTATACACCACCGTGCCGCGGTCATAAAGCCCATTATTAAGATTTAGTCTGCCTGCGGCGATTTCCGTCACCATGGTATCGCCTGCAACATCGGCAAGCTTCCTTGCCGCGCCGGTGGCGGTATCGTAGCACATTATGGCGTCTGTAACAAACTGTGCGCTGAACCTACCGTAAACAAGGCTGCCGTCAACAGCGGCAAAGGGCGTTGCGTTTTCGGCAATAATGTTTGTCTGACGCTCCATACCGTAGGGCGTGGAGCAGATTTTGCCCTTCATATACGGTAAAGGCTTATTCCCGCCGGACATACCCCTAAACGGGCTGTCGTTATAGTACCATTTGCCGTCAATATATGCCATGCCGCACCGTATGCCGCTCCAGAAGGCGGAGTTTGTATGCTCCTTCGCTGCAACGATGGGCGTTGTGCCGAATATAACGCTCGTTGCAGCATCGTATGTTGTATTGTTCACGGCGAAGTGGTTTTGCTCTATCTGCGCCGTTGTGTTCATGAAATAATCATGTTGGCAATAGCCCATATAGTCGCCATCGTTGGTATATTCCCCTCTATTTGGCCTTGGGTCGTCCCAAGTAACGTCGCTGTAATACCAACCGGATCCGGAATTTATCACATTCCAGCCGTGATTAAGATTGCTTGAGGATACAAAGTAGCTTTCCACGCCCACTTCCCTGAGCAAATCTATATACGCCAGCGCATAGCCATGACACACGGCAAGGCCGTTCACCAGCACGCCGTAGGCATTATACATATTCGGGTTATCCTTTGAGCCGCTTTCCACGGCAGCATAGTCATAGCGCGTATGTAAGGCTAAGTAATCGTGTATAGCCAAGGCGATTTCGGTTTTGCTCATGCCGGAAGTGCCGCTGGGAAACAGACTATTCAGTACGGTCTGCTTTTCGCTGTCGTAATCGGCGCGCATGGAAGCCGCATTTGCTTTAAGATTAAGGCTGAGCATAGTGAACCTGCCGCCGGAGATGGAGTATTTCATACCATCGCTTGCGCATACGAAAGACTGCGGCACGCTGTTCAGCACGGCGGATATTGTGCTATCGAGTCCGGTTTTATTGGGGCGTTGTCCTTCCGGTTTATCCCCATCATAGTTTATGTTAAGGTCGCGCAGGTCTACGCTTGGGGTAAGGTTTAATATAGCTTCGCGCAGGCGGACGGCAAAGGTTGCACGCTTGGCGGTTGTAAAGCTGCCGTCGTCGGTTTCATCGGCAAAGACTGCTGCTCTGGCCGGCAGGTTCTGCTCAAAGTCAATGCTTAGCTGTTCGCCGTAAAAATCGCCAAACTGGAACACGCCGTCCAGTTCGGCTGGGATTTCAATAGTTTCGTTCCCGCTCGGCGCGGGCGTTGCGTCAACGTCTATCATCGGCGGCTGTTCCTGCTCCGTTTCGGGCTGCGGTGCTGGCGTTGATTCTGCCTGCGGAGCCGTTTCCGCTTCCGCAGCGGGTTCGGCTGCCGGCGGAGTCGGCTGTTCTATCTCGCCTTCCGCAAATGCGCACACGCTGGTTAGCATAAGCGCGGCAAGCATAAGGCAAAGCAGTTTCTTTTTCATATGTGTTTCCCCCTCCTGATCCGAATATTATTCGGGGCCAAGTTTGTTACGCTTGGCCCCAAGGTTCGGGTATGTTCAGTTAATATCAGTTGCCGCGCTTGCGCATGGTCACATATGCCGCGCCGAGCAGCGCCAGCAGGCCAAGGCCGATAAGCATTCCGCCGCCTATGACCGCGCCGTCGTTGCGCTGCGCACCATCCAGCACGCTTACGCCGTCCGCATTGTCTATCACGGGGCGGGCATTGGCCGCGCTCTCAAGGCCGGGGATAATGCCCGCGGTGGCAGGAGTCATGGTATAGGGATGCTCAACCACGGTTGCGTCGCCCGTTGTAGGCATAAGCACTCCCACGGTAATGCCCGTTGTGCCGCTGCCGCTTATAACGCTGCTGCCCTTGAGCATTTCCTTCAGATAGCTGATGGGATAATAGAAGCGGTACATGCCCAGCTTTTCAAGCGCACCGGGGTTCACAACAACCTGCATACCGAATGCGGAGTTGATTATAAGCGTATTGCCGCTTATGTCCACCGCGCGGAGCACGCCCTGCGGCACCCTGTCGTAATAGCCGGCATTGGCGGTTATAACGCTGCCCTGTCCGCTGCGAAGGAGCGTCCAGTAAACCTCGTTCCAGAAGTTATCCTCGGGATCTCTTTCAGGCTCGGAGGGCAGTACGGGTGAAGGCGCGGGAGTGTACCAGCCTATGGCAAATGTCACATCGCTGTTTTCTATTTCGAACTGCAAGCCGTCCGCGGTCTTTTGCGGCACTATGGCTTTCATCTTGCCCTCGCCGTCGGGTATCAGCATCACAAATTCGTCACCCTTATCGGAATCGGCGGGATAGGGCACGGTCACCTGCATCTTGCCGTTTGCAAACGTTACAGGCTTGCCATTTTCATCCTTAAAGCTGATATTTTCATACACAACATCGCCGTTGCCGACATTATTGAACGTGGGGTTCTTCTTAACTTCCTCTTCAAGTGTACCCGGTGCGGCATCGGCAAGCTTGCCCTGCACATTTTCCGGCTCCACCTTGTTCCCTGCGTCGTCCTTATATTCCATTTCCTTGCCCGCATCGGGTATCGGCGTAACCGCGAAGCCCTCGGCATTGGGCGTGCCATCCGGCTTAACGGGGTCTGCTGTTACGGAAACGGTTATAGCAACGCTTTGCTTATCGCTTGTACCGTCAAGATACTTTTCGGTATAGGTAATCGTTATAGTAGCGGTGCCAAGGGTGTTCAGCAGGCGCGCTTCCTTCGCGCTGTCAACTACCGTGCCGTCGCTCATGGTAAGTACAACGTCCGCATGATTCAGCGCCTTCTTTGCGCCGGACTTATACACGGCGTGTATCTTACCGTCGAAGCCGATGGTGGTCGCTTCCTTCAGCTTATAGTTGTACTCTATCTGGTCAGCTGCAAGCTTAACGCCTTCAAGCACGTCCACAACGGTGAAGGTGTGGGTATAGGTTATGCCGCTGTTCGCCTTATCAGTGAAGGTTACGGTCTTTACGCCTATTTCCTTAGCAGTGTGGTCGTAAGTTGTGGTCACTTCAACCTTGGTATCATCGTTAACGTCAAGCTGCTGCTCCGGTGCACCGCTGCCGAACTTGGTAACGAGCTTTACGCCGCTTAGGTCAAGCGCTTCGCCCAGCTTCACCTGAGTGGGCAGAGTGCCAACGATGCTGTTGGTGTAAGTATCCTGCGCCAGGGTCACGGTAACGGTGGCGGTGACGGGGTTATAGTTCTTGTCGGGCGTGAAGGTGAGCGTCAACTCAACCTTTTTGCCGATGTCCGCAGTGGTAAGGCCGGACTTAACGGTGAACACGAGGTTCTCGCCATCTATCTTAGCTTCGCCGTCAAGAATATCGTTAGCTGCGGTTGCAACGCTCCACTTACCGCTTACGTTAGCGGGAGCAAGCTGCAAATCGCTCAGCTTTCGGCTCTGCGCGCCGGCAAGCATGAACGCAACGGTGTATTCCTTATTGGTCGCGCTCATGTCGGCCTTGTCTATTACCACATCAACGGTATTGGCCTTCAGGTTATAGTTCTTGCTGCCTTCTGCGGTCAGCTTAGCGGTTGCGCTGTAAATACCCGCGTCAACGGGAAGCGCATCGCCGCCAGCATAGGTCAGGGTATAGAGCGTTTTGCCTTTATCCGCCTCAACGCGGCCATTATCCTTAACGCCGCTCACCTCATGCGTCTTGCCATCGTAGGTAACGGCGGCGGGCGCGGTAAGGGTGACGTTCAGATCGGCCTTATTCACCTTACCGTAAGCCTTGTCGGCGATACTGTAACTGTAGTTATCCTTGTCTACGCCGGAAATGGTGTAAGTCACGGTTACTTCCACGTTGTCGCCCGCATCGACGGTGGCATAAACGCCCTTCGTGGCAGCAAGCTGTACATCGTCGCCTGCGATAATACCGGACGCGCTCATGGTAACTTTCGCGTCGTCGGTACGACCATTGTAGGTCTTGTCGGCAACGGTCAGGGTAACGGTTGCGGGCAGGGCGGTAATCGTACCCTTCAGCTCAACGATGGGGTTGGTCAGGTTATAGTTGTCCGTACCGATGAGGGTTATGGGCGTTGTGGCATTAGTAACGGTCTTGTCCGTGCCGACCTTCTTATTATCGAACGTGAATTTGAGGCCAGACTCATCGAAGCCAACCACCGTACCTTCTATCATGCCGTCAAGCTTAGCGTTGGTGCTGTCAACCACGGCATCGGCGTTGCCGTCATACACCTTGGACTGTGCCTTGAAGCCTGTTACGGTAACATCCTTCTTATTTATTGTAAGCTTCGCGGTTGTGTTGCCGATGTAGTCCGCATCCTCGTACTTAATGGTAGCGATATATTCACCGGCGTTTCTGGTTTCCGCTGCATCGTAGGTAACGGTAAGTTTACTCGCGTCAAGCGTCTTACCGCCGCCGGTAACCACAGCTTGGCTCAGGTCAATGCCCTGCGTTTTGCCGTTGAAGGTCACGGTGGTATCGGTTATACCGGAAATCTCAGCAGTCTCCTTCTCCGTAACCTTTATGATGAAATTAACGGTTATGTCGCTGACATCCTTTGCCTTAACGGTAACGGCTGCCTTGTATGTGCCTTCCTTGTCGGTTTTGATATCCTTCGGCTTTACGGTTATATTCAAACTGCCTTTGCTTGCAAGCGTGCCGGATACGGCTTCAAGCGTAAAGTTAGTTTCACTGTCAATGGTAGCGGTTATGTCCGTAAGCTCGCCCGTGCCTATATTCTTTATTGTACCTGTCAGGGGTTCGGGCAACGTTCCGCCAACGCGAACAGTCTCGATAACCTCGGCAGAGCCTTCAACTTCCCACGCATAGGTATGCGCAGTCGTTACCGTTGCGTAGACTGCCGGAGAGGGGTTATAGTTGTTATTGCCCTTAACGCGGGTGAACACATAATAGGTAGTCGCGGGTTTAAGGCCGGTAACGGGGTTTACAAACTCGCTGCCGTTCTTCCACTCGGCTTCTTCGGGGGTGACATTGGTGGTTTTGATGGCATACTGCTGTTCGGTAACAAAGTTTTCCACCGTGAAGCCGTCGGATTTTATATCCTTTACAGTAGGCGCATCAGGCTCATTCTGATTGGCCTTGATTATTTCAAAGTCGCAGGTCGCAACGGTGGTCTTGAAACCGGAAGCCGCGCTGGAGGTATAAGTCACCTGCATGGTGTACTTTCCGACATTGGTGGGCTTTTCTATCAGCATGTTGCCGCCACGCACGAAGTATTTAACTTCGACTTTCATATCGCCCTGTTCGATGGGGCCATAGGTGGGAGCCTGCTCCTTTCCGTTATAGGTAAAGGTCTTGTCCGCGCCAAAGCCAACAGTGACGGCAGGCTTCTTCTCAAATATGGCCTTGATTTCCACATCGTCCTTGCCCATGGTGAAGGTTATTGTGGGTTTGTTAACATCCGTCAGGGTGACTCCCTTGGCTTCCCACTTGACGAACTTGTGGTCAAAGTCGCCGGGGTTAGCGGTAAGTTTGACCTTGTCGCCTTCGCGCACGGTGTCTTCGGGAATACCATCAACCGTGCCGCCTTCGCCCGCAGTAACGGTCAGATTGCACGGGGCCTTGTCAATAGTAACAGGATCGCTTTGAGCTTCCTCACTCTCTTTATGGGTAGCGGTCTCGGGATAGCGGGCCGCAACATAATAGGTCTTGCCGTACTGCACGGTGAACTCGGTTTCCTTGCCGAAATTCTGACTGGCGCCATCACCAACAAGAAGATATTCCGCATCGTGGTCAACATTTTTAACGGTTATAACGTTCTCTTTGGCTTCGATTATGGGTTTGTCGGGGGCATTCTTCGGGGCTTTTTCGATAACATCCGTCAACTTGGACTTCAGTTCGCCGGTGTACTTATCAGCAGTAACTATTATATAAAGCTGCTTGCCAATATCCTTTTCACCGATCTTATATTTATCTCCGGTGGCTATTGAATCGGCTTCGCCATCGCGGTACCACTTTATGGTAGTTATGGCAGTCTCCCAGCCATCATTGGTAATAAGGGGGCTTGCGCCGAGCGTTGCGCCGTAAAAAAATCCTTCCTTGGTATATATATCGGCAGTACCGGCTATAGTGGCCTTGGTCACGGTGACCTTGCAGCTTGCGGTCTTGTCTCCGCAGGCAGCGGTTATGGTGGTTTCGCCCAATCCAAAGGCGATCACAACGCCGTTCTCAACGGTGGCAATGCTATCGTTCTCGCTGCTCCAAACTATCGTATCGGTAGTATCAGCGGGTTCAACGGTTGCGGTAAGCGTAGCCGTTTCGCCGCGGGCTATGGTCAGCGTGCCCTTGTCAAGCGTTATGCCCGTGCAGGGGTTGACGATGGTGAGGGTGGCGGAAGCTTCGTCATATGTAATCGGATTTATATCAATAGTTCCATCATACATTTCATCCGCGCTGAGTTTTATTACCGTATTCCCTACTGCACCTTCCTTCACGGTAAAGTTTACAGTAAATATCTCACCATCAATATGCATGGGGTTTTCAGTAGTGCTATCTGACGCAGTAATAGCTACTCTTCCATCTATCGATGTGTCTATAAGCGTACCAAGCAAAACGCTGTTAGCCTTTATAGAACTTGCATCCAATTCAAGTTTCGTGCTATCATACAGCATAACTGTCGTCATAGTACTGATATCTTTGGATGAAGTCAGTTTAGCAATAACGCTTACCGTATCTCCCACGGCATATGTGAGTGTCCCGGCACTTGTTTCAATTTTGAATTGTGCCTCTTTTTCGCCTTCAGCCACAGTAAATGATGGCATTATCGTCGTAACCATCATTATTATGGCACACAGCAGAGCGATTTTCTTTCTCATTGCTACCTCCTCGCTTATATGTACATATTACTTTATGTTGAAATCAGCATCGCGTTTGTTTGCTTTATATTGTAATATAAACATAGCATCCCGCAATGTAATTTTACCATCTTTATCAGTATCCGCACACAATGCACTAACACCTGACAATGTTCTCTTATTTGCTTTAGCCTGAAATATAAACATAGCATCTCTCAACGTAATATTCCCATCGCCATCTACATCGCCAAGCATCCTGCCGCCCAGCGGGTCATCGGTTACGGTGGGCTGGGTTATTGGGCTGAGGGCGCCGTTGGCGTCCTTTGTGGCTATGGCCTTGGGCGCTGAGGTAATGCTTTGGCTTGCGCCCGATTTTTTCATCGTCAGCACCGCCACGCCGCTGCGCATGTCCACGCCGCTGCCGTTTTGCGCATCGTAGGTTATCGTGGCAACATTGTTGCTTACCGTAACATTGAGCGGGCAGTCGGCTACTGCGGTAATATTTTCATAGCCCGTCAGCGTAAGCTGCATGTCCAGCCGCTGCAAATCGGCAATGCTCGCCTTGAGCGAAAGCGTAACAGCGCCGTCCTTCTCGCTCGTCAGGCAGTATACCGTGGGCGCACCCGCCGTGGGATAGGTCACGCTGTCGCTCACGGTCACGTTGGTTGGCGTAAACGTGCTGTCAGCAGGGGTCAGCGCGGGGGCTGTGGTATTATCCCCGGGCATACATGCCGCAAAGCCTTCTTTGGCTATCTTTACGCTTGCCGTGCCCGCATTCGCACCCGTTACCTTGAAAACAAGATTGCCTATCGCGGTTCCGTTTGCAATGCCCGTACTATTCTTGTTGATTATGTTGGCGGCGTTAAGGAGCAGTATTTTAATATTGCCGTCCCTAATCTTTTTGTGATAGTTGAGCGCGCCGTTTCCCGTTTCATCCGCGCTGCCGATAAGCGGCGTGTACGATACGAATTCAAGCTTGGCACTGTCGTACTCAACATTGAACTCCGCGCCGCCAAAGCTTGCAACAGCCGCATCAAACTTAACGTTGACGCTAAGATAATCGCCCACCGCAAGCTCAGCGTTGCCGCCGCTAAGGCTTATGGCGATATCTCCCCCCTCGGCAAGCGCAGCGAACGGCAGCACAAATGCCGCCATTATGCACGCGAGCCAAGCTGCTACGATTCTCTGTCGTTTCATGTAATGCCTTTAAACTCCTTATGTATTTGGACCGGAGCAGGCGATGGGCATACCTCCACCACCTATAGTTATATAGTATTATACCCGCAAAAAGCAATATAAGCAAGGTTATTCTGCTCCTTTGCGGGTATTATTCACAAACTGTTGATTTACATGTTATTTCCTGCCAATTACCTGCGGCGCATG
>ULXZ01056963.1_pt1 | contig 12977 bp, 10 predicted proteins | sample 1961701 | NCBI WGS metagenome assembly ULXZ01 (sample SAMEA4835850, study PRJEB28245) | human gut metagenome | biome: gut microbiome; material: fecal sample | place: Denmark | collected 2008 | reverse complement strand
GCGAAGCTGCCAATAACATTGAAAATATAAATTCTTTTTTCATACCTTTCTTTCCAGATGATTTCTTATTTATGAGCTTGTTTCCAGCTCTTTTTTAGTTTCTTAGAATCTGATTTTGGCATCCTCAATACTCGAAACCAACGGGAATACACCGATTGAATCGTTCATGTTCAGTTCCTCGGGTGTGGGAGGAAGGAAACCTGCTTTTGTTCCCTTGATATCTGCTTCGTCTTCGGTCAGAGTGACAATGGCATAAAGCGGTTTGTCATAGGTCATGGAATAGTTCAGGATAGGATAACGTTTGTTGATTTCCGCCGGATAACGTTTCTCTGTTTGCGAGGGTTTGTCTATCCATACATACGATGCACTGTTTATCTGCACATAGGTGATACCGTCTATTTTCTTTGTATAGTTGCTGTGATTGTGTCCGCTGAAGGCCAATACCACCTTTTTGAATCCGGCACGCTTGTTTTCTCCGGCAAGGAGTGCATGTACTTCTTTACCGTTGTTCATAAAGGTATCGATACTTTGGTGAGAGAAGATGATACACTTCTTATCGGTCGATTCCAGGTCTTTTTTCAGCCATTCCATTTGCTCCGGGTCTACGAAGGCTCTCATCTTGGGATTCACATAATAGTTGGCTTTGGAATAGTGAGTGTATTTTTTTCCATCATACAAGTTGTTTCCATCCAGCACGATAAAGTGGAAGTCTCCTTTGTCGAATGAGTAATAGCGTCCGGGCATTTTCATTCCTGCTACGTACTCATCGGGAGTATAAGCATCCATGTCGTGATTGCCGATGGTGTGATATTTGTCTCTCGGAAAACTGTTCCAGATGTCATGAAACACTTGATTGGCACTGTCCAGACGACAGAAGTCACCCAACTCTATGATGAGTCTGCATTGGCGTCTTGGGCGGCACGTACAAAACTGCTTAATCGTTCTTTTCCGTCCGGGACATCTTGTGCGTGGAAGTCGGATGCGATGGCGAATGTGACTGTTTTCTCTTGCTGACTGCAACTGCAAAAGCAGGCAGTGCATAACATTAAAAAGAGTGCGATGAGGTTGTTCTTTTTCATTGTGATATATTTAGCTATTTGTTATACAATCAAAGCCGTCCGCCAACAGGTTTTGGTTTCTATACCTGTTGTGCGGATATCGGCTCATTTATTTTCTTAATTTTTCCACCACTTGTTTTGAACCAGGTTGTTATTTGGCGTAAATAGGATGATGCAAAGTAATTGAAAATGATGGGATGCATCAATAAACGATTCAGATAAAGGATAGTCTTAAATCGATATAGGTCTTAAATTGTAGTTGGCAGGAACTGCTTTGGGAGGGATTTCTGCAAGAAAATAAATATTATAGAGATCCAATATCTGGATTCACAGCTTCATTTTACTTGGCTACAAGTGCTATGGAAATAAATGCGGAATTCAGTAATTATTTATTTGCGGGTTAGGCTGGTATAACATAATGGTATAGAGTAACTAATGTTTCCGGTTAGACTCTTTGTAGGTTTGTGGGGTGAGTCCGGTCTGCTTTTTGAATAACTTAATGAAATACGAGTAATTGTCATATCCCAGTGTGTAGGCTATTTCCTTGATGGCAAGGTCTTTGGTGATGAGCAGTAGTTGTGCTTTCTCTATTTTCTTTTTGACGATATACTGTAAGGGGGTTGTTTTCATTTCGCTTTTGAACAGGCGGATGAAGTGGTCTTTCGAAAGGCAGGAAAGTCCGGCCAAAGTATCAATGTCAATGTTTTTGTCTATATTCTTACGTATAAAGTTGACTACATTAATGATACGGTTGTCGCTGCTGGAGTCTTTGGGTTGTGCGTCTTTTAAGAAGCGGGAGATTAGCATGTAGATGATGCCTTTGGAGGCTACTTTATTATGAAAAGCTTTCTGTTTGTTTTTTATGATATTTTGTATCAGGGTAGGGGTATTGTCGTAAGTAGAGGGATTGGAATGTGGAAGCTGAATAGCGGGATTCATTTCATGTAATAGTTTGATCAACTCCAAATCCAGTGGGCCGGCCGGAACTTCAGTGGGGAAGTCCAAATCTTCCAAGATACTGGTGGCGGAAGAATGGTCTTCGTAAATGTGCAGATAGTAATGTTCAAAATCTCCTTCACAATGACAATTGTGACAGGTAAATGCAGGAATAATATATAAGTGGTGGGGAGAAAGTGTTATGGTTCGGTCGGGAAGAGTTACTTCTGCCATACCTTTTGTTACATAATAGATACGAAAAAACGGGCTGTTTACCTCTGTCCAGTTCCAGTCGGAATGATGAATCGCATAGCCGATATTAAGTAGCAGAGGATGAAATGTGTCTGTTTCCTGAAGTATGTCCATAGGGTTATTTAAACAGTTATTTTGTACAAAAGTATAAAAAAATATCGATTTTATATTATTTGTGGCGGATTTATTGCTACTGATTGTGTTTTCTTTTTAAAGGATGTATCAGAGTTGGCTGGAGTATGATGTGGTGTGTTTTTAAGACTTTTACTGTTAGAAGGGCAAAAAGGGACAGATATACGGTAATATTTTTTTGTTTTGAAAAACCGTAAATGCTGTCCCTTGTTTATGAGAATGTGTGTGAAGCCGGGAAATGCTATGCTTTTTGAGGATAATACAGGTTTTTATCAGTCATTTTTTCGAGTACTTCATGCAGGTAGCGTGCAGATTCCCATTTGGCCATAGGCAGGTCGTGGAGCAGACAGTTACCGCAGTCTTTAGGGGTGGTACCCGGCACTTCACCTTCAAATTCGGCAACGAAGCGGAAGGTTTCTTGCATCAATTCTACAATGTCTTTTGATTCCAAGTCACCTTTCATCAGTAAATAATTGCCAGTGAGACAACCCATCGGTCCCCAATAGACAATTTTGTCACCCCATACAGGATGGTTACGCAGGAAGGTGGCGGCCAGGTGTTCGATGGTGTGCAATGCTCCCTGGCCCAAGGCCGGTTCGCGGTTGGGCTCTTTCATTCGGATGTCGAAAGTAGTTACGGTGTCGTCTCCTACTTGGTCTTTTCTTGAGACATAAATACCGCGCAAAAGACGGATGTGGTCGATGGTAAAACTGGGTATTGTTTTCATATTTCTGTTTTTATTATAAATTTGCTGGTAATGAATGGAGGAAAATGCGGGTTACCTCGAATGAACGGTCGGCAATGGTGCTCCAGAAGTTGGTGTATTGTTCCCAATGATTGTCAGCACCCGGAGTGTCGCTGATAATGCGGAAACTGAGGAACGGTACCTTATATATATGACAAATTTGGGCGATAGCTCCTGATTCCATGTCGACGGCCAGTCCTGCGGGGAAAGCTGTCTTGATGGAGTTGAGCTCTTGGCGGTCGGTGATAAATTTGTCTCCGCTACAGATGAGTCCGCCGTGGATGGCTGTTTCTGTATCTAATGACATGGCGCAGTTGAACAATGTGTCGTTGCCTTCGAACAGGGCAGGCAGTCCTTGGATTTGACCGTAGGCATTTCCTTCTCCACACCATACATCATGGTAGACGATTTGGCTGCCGGCAACTACATCCATTACTTTCAAACCACTGTCTATGCCTCCCGCCACACCGGTGCTGATAATGCAATCGGGGTGAAAGTTGCGGATTAGCTCCACCGTGCCGGCGGCGGCATTTACTTTTCCGATACCGCATTTCATCAGGATGACCGTGTTGTTTTGAATCGTTCCTTCCGTATACTGGAACGGTCCTTCGACATATTCTTTCTTGTTGGCGAGCAGTTGTTCCACTTGTTTCTGCTCGGAACTCATCGCAGTTATAATTCCTATTTTCATAATTCAACTTTATTTCAGGTGCAAATGTACGTAATTTATCAGAGTATATCGTATCTTTGCAGCGTTAATAAACAGATATACTTATGAACTTATTTAAAAGAATACTACCTGATATAGTAGTGATTATCTTATTTGCCGTCATCTCGTTTGTTTACTTTTTCCCGGCTGTGACCGAGGGACGTGTTCTGTCTCAGCATGATGCTGTGGCGGGAATCGGTGCCGGTGAGGAATCGAAAGAGTACTTGGAACGTACAGGAGAGCGTACACGCTGGACGAATTCGATTTTTGGAGGTATGCCTACTTATCAGATGGCTCCCAGCTACAATTCTACGGATATGTTGAAAGGGATGGAAAATTTGTATCATTTATATTTGCCTTCTTATGTGTGGTATGTGTTTGTGATGCTGCTGGGTTTCTATATTCTGATGCGTGCGTTTGATTTCTCGGTGTGGCTTGCTTCATTGGGAGCGATTATATGGGCTTTTTCGTCCTATTTCTTTATTATTATTGCGGCAGGTCATATCTGGAAATTTGTAACGTTGGCTTATATTCCGCCTACCATAGCCGGTATGGTGTTGGTTTACAGAGGAAAATACTTGTTTGGTGGATTACTGACGGCCATATTTGTAGCTTTGCAAATTGTATCGAACCACGTGCAGATGAGCTATTATTTTTTGTTTGTGATGTTGTTTATGGCAGTGGCTTTCGGGGTATCTGCTTATCAGAAGAAAGAACTACCCCGTTTTTTTAAGGCAACAGGTGTATTGGTAGTAGCAGGTGTATTGGGGGTATGTATCAATTTGTCAAATCTTTATCACACGTATGAATATAGTAAGGAAACCATGCGTGGAAAGAGCGAATTGGTGAAACCGGATACGCATAATCAGACAAAGGGTGGATTGGAGCGCGATTATATTACGCAATGGAGTTACGGCATCGGTGAGACCTTTTCTTTATTGGTGCCTAATGTGAAAGGTGGAGCATCGGTGCCTCTTGCTGCCAATGAGAAGGCGATGGAAAAGGCCAATCCGATGTATGGAAGTATTTACAATCAGCTTGGTCAGTATTGGGGTGAGCAGCCCGGAACGTCAGGTCCGGTGTATGTCGGGGCATTTGTAATGTTTCTGTTCATTTTAGGGCTATTTGTTGTAAAAGGACCGATGAAATGGGCGCTTTTGGCTGCTACTGTATTGTCTGTATTGCTTTCTTGGGGAAAGAATTTTATGGGATTTACGGATTTCTTCCTTGATTATATTCCGATGTACGATAAGTTTCGTGCGGTATCTTCTATATTGGTTATTGCCGAGTTTACAATTCCGTTGTTGGCAATGTTGGCATTGAAGCAGATTATTGCACGTCCGCAAATCATGAAAGAACAGGCAAAGGCGTTTTATATCAGTTTTGGATTGACAGGCGGTATTGCTTTGCTGTTTGCACTGGCTCCACGCTTTTTCTTTCCTTCTTATGTGTCGAGCATGGAAATGCAGGCTTTGCAGAGTATTCCGGCTGACCAGTTGGCACCACTGATAGCCAATTTGGAAGAGGTTCGCGTAAGTATTTTCACTTCGGATGCCTGGCGTAGTTTCTTTGTGGTATCAATTGGGGCTGTGCTGTTGTGGCTTTATGGCATGGGTAAGCTGAAATCAGAGTTGACTATTGGTGTATTGTTGTTGCTCTGCCTGGTGGAAATGTGGAATGTAAACAAACGCTATCTGTATGATGCACAGTTTGTACCTCAAACGGTTCGAACGGAAAGCTTCCGGCCGACGGAAACGGATAAGGCTATTTTGGAGGATAAGACATTGGATTATAGGGTACTGAACTTGGCTTCGAATACATTTAACGAGAATAATACTTCTTATTGGCATAAGAGCATAGGTGGTTATCATGCCGCTAAATTGCGCCGTTATCAGGAAATGATAGAGGAACATATCAGTCCGGAAATGAGTAATTTGTTCAAGGCTGTGTCTGAAGCCGGCGGCGATATGGCGAAAGTAGATGCGTCTGCGTTTCCGGTATTGAATATGCTGAATACTCGTTATTTTATTTTTCCCCTACAGGGTGGAAAGACTATGCCTATACAAAATCCTTATACTTTAGGTAATGCATGGTTTGTGGACAAAGTGCAGTATGTGAATAATGCGAACGAGGAAATAGAATCTTTACATAAAGTGATGCCTGCGAAGGTAGCAGTAGTTGACAAGAAGTTTGCTGAGCAGGTAAAGCCGGTGGCGGTGTCTGATTCGTTGCGTTTCGTTAAGCTGGTGGCATACGAACCGAATGACTTGAAATATGAGGTAAGCTCGGAGAAGGGTGGAGTTGTTGTTTTCTCCGAAATCTATTATCCGGGTTGGCAGGCTTATATCGACGGAGTTGAGGCTCCTCACGGCAGGGCAGACTATATTTTACGTGCTATGAATGTGCCGGCAGGAAAACATACGGTTGAGTTCAAGTTCGATCCGAAGTCATTGCATACGACGGAAACAATTGCTTTTGTTGCACTGGGATTGCTGGCAATGGCGGTGCTGCTGTTGCTGGTGTTACAGGGAAAAGCTCTTTGGGGAAAGAAGGGATAAAGAATGGGCAGGAGGAAACTTGTCAAAGGGGAGTTGCGGAGCTCACCTTGTTTTGGAAAAGCTTTATGATGCTCATCATCATTCTCTTATTATATTAACCGGAGCAATGGCTTTCATTTATAAGCCAGACGCACTGCAAACCAAGCATGATGCAACACGGTGCTGACCAATCCGTAATGCTTCGCCATGATGTGGAAACGCTCTTTCAGTGAGGCTTTATGGTTTCGGGTGGTCATTCCTTCGTTCAGATAATCAATGAGGGTGAGATGTGTATTATGCAATACTTTCGCCTTCTTCATGATACGGATGCACCAATCAAAGTCTGCCGAAAAGCGGTATTGTAAATCGTATGGTTCTTCTAAGGCCAGCTCTCTGCGTGCAAAGAAGGCTTGATGGCAGACCAACATTCCTTTTTTGAAACTCTTCCAGTGAAGTGTTTCGGGAGCAGAAAGACGTCGCTTGTAAAGGAAATGTCCTTCATCGTCTACTATGTCCGTTTCGCCATAAATCACATCCGGCAGTATTGTTCCGGTCAGGGAATGAACGATTCGTAAAAGTGTATCATCTTCATGAAGTCCGTCTCCTGCATTCAGAAAACAAAGGTAATCTCCTGTTGCCAGTTTGATGCCTTTATTCATGGCATCATACAAGCCTTTGTCGGGTTCGCTGACAATGGTATGTATGTGCTCTTTATATTTGTTGACAATGGTCAACGTGCCATCGGTGGAACCTCCGTCTACAATGATATATTCCACGTTCTTATAAGATTGGGTAACAATGCTTTGTATCGTGTCTTCCAGCACTTTCTCCGCATTATAGGTCACGGTGATGATGGAGAACTTGGGATGAGGATGAATATTATGCATGGCTTCCTGTAATCTTATTATAGATATCGATATATCTCATTGAGATAATACTTTCGGAATAACTGGAGAGTGCTTTCCGGCAAGCTTCTTCACTCAGGTTATCGTATTCGCCTTCGGTCAATGTCCACCGGATGCCATTGGCGAGGTCTTTAGCCGATTGATATTCGGCCACGTATCCATTGTGCAGATGGTCTATCATTTGGGGAATGCCTCCTACATTGAAACCTACGCAGGGAATGCCACATGCCATCGCTTCTACAATGGTGTTGGGAAGATTGTCCTGCAAGGAGGGAGTGACATATAGGTCGACAGCATTGTAGATATCCACCAGTTCCTTTTCGTTGCTCACATAGTTCATCGGGTAAATGGGGAAAGGGAATAAGGAGGCATACTGCTCGGCTTGTTTGCCAAACACCACGACCCCCAATTGTTTACTTAATCCGGGGTCTTGTGAGGCTAGAATTTTACATGCTTCCACCAAATAGTCAATGCCTTTTCGCTTATCTGTGATTTTTACCGAGCCGAAGAGCAATAATTTCTTGTCTTGCGGCAGATGGCATTTCTCCCGTGCCTGTTTCTTGTTGCGCGGTTTGAACAGGTTGGTGTTGATGGCATTGGGAATATTGGTAATGGTCTGTCCTTTCAGCAGTTCACTTTGTTTGGCCATTCCTTCCAGCCAACGGCTGCATGCCACGAATGTGATGTTTGCCCCGTCAAAAAGCTTTCTTTTTTTCTCGAAAGTGCGATAGGAAAGGTCTTTCTTTCCTCCTTTGAATAACAAAGGGCAGTAATGGCATTCTTGGGTATATTTATCACAATCACTTGCGTAATGGCAAATGCCTGTAAAAGGCCACATATCGTGCATGGTCCATACGATGGGCTTTCCCGACTCGATGATGCGGCGTATATCTGTCAGTGAGAGCATACCTTGGTTAATCCAATGCAGATGAATCACATCTGCCTGATTGAACTCGGGGAGTGCGGAAATGTTTGTACCCGTGTTGGCAATGTCGACAGCAAAAAGATTATGTTTTTTAAATCGGTTTGCTTTCCAGATGACGATGCGCTCCCAGATGAATTGCCATACTTTCCACCACGATTTTTTCAGTTGCACCACACTGATTTGGTCAGTCTGCTTGTCGCGGACAAGCATTTTGGCTTTTATACCATTGTTCTTCAGGGCTTCCATCAGGCGGTGGGCTGCAATGGCGGCTCCTCCTATTCGCTCAGACGTATTGATGATAAGTACTCTCATGTGCATTAACGTTTATGCAAAGGTACGTTTTTTAGAAGAAATGTTTGGTATCTTTTTGCCTTTTTATGCTCCGAAATCTCCTTTTAAAGTTCGTTTGATACGCCGGATGGCTTTGGCCATAAATGAGTTGGTCCGTGCATAATAGTTGACATAGGCCTGGCGTGCCTGTAAATTCTCAACGACCGGAGTGATGGGAACGAGAGGCAATTCTTTCATATATAAATTGGAAGCGTAAAGATTTCCTCCCCCACAATTTGTTCCGCTTCCGTCAAATCCGTTGTTCTGTATCAGTGATTTGCCTACATTTAACGATAGAATGTCTTTTAGAAATAAAGATGCATTCCAGCGAATAGCCCATGAGTTATTTTTGCCTTCCGTTTGCCGGCGAAGCATACGGGTATAACCATATTTACCATTGAAATCAAAGGTATAGGTTAACTTTCGTTTTTCCAGCTCATTTAAGAGTGCTTTACCGTCAGGATTGAAATATTTCCAAGCGCGATCCCAGGTTGCCCAGCCCCAGCTTCCGGTCCATTTAATAAGAAAAGTATCCGGTAACGATGGGTCCTGAGTAAAGTCGCAAGCTTGTATATGTCCTATCCGGGGCTCGTCTTTATACATTTCCAGTGCGCTGTTCATAAATTGCAGGAAGTAAGGGGCGGTTACCAGATCATCTTCCAATACAATGGTGCGTCCGTATGCATTGACTTGTGTGGTAACTCCGTCAATAATACTTCGTGCCAAACCATAGTTCTTTTCACGTTCTATGATGTGTACCTTTTTAAATCCATTGACGGAGTGGATAAAACTGCGCACTTCGTTTACCGATTTGCAATCTTCGGGGCTACGGGCCGCATCCGAGTAAATAAACAGCTCGCTTTCGGCAGCCAAAGTATTGTGCAACAGTGCTTCTATTGCACGTTTTGCATGTGCAGGACGGTTATATACAAATAGAAGAATGGGGGCTAACATCATATTATCTGAGTTTTAGGAAATATAAGTTATCAAATAATCTGTTCCATCGGCTATAAGTCCTTGGTTTGGATAATCCTCGTTTTTCTTTTAGGCAGTTGATGAGTGATTGAAGTGGTGCGTCAAAAAAGTAAGTGTGCAGTACCTGACGTTGCTTCTGCTGTAAAGTCCGATATAATTCGGGGTCATTTTCTAGTCGGTTGATGAGTGATATCATTTCATCCATGGTTTTCACATTGCATTCATCAATAATCAGCTCGTGGTGAATTACCTCATCACGGTTCATGATAGCGAGTGTGCCAAGTGATACGGCTTCGGCTACGGAGTTTCCTCGGATACTCCGACCTCCCATTTTGACAAAATATTTGGCGTCATAAATGTTTTTCAGGTTATCTGCTATTTTCTGTTGATGCAGGATAATTTCATATCCGGCATCCGCCAGCGGTTGAAAATGGTCGGGTATGCGTGTTACCGGTCGTTCTGTAGTTGAATTGATTTCCATAAAGATACCTTTTCTTGCAGAAGGTCTGCCTAAGTATTGTTGCATAATTTTCTCTAAAGTATCTTTTGCAACAAAGGTATAGGGAAAATCTATAGCGCCACATTTATGCGATATTCTGCCCCTTGCCATTTGGTTGAGAGTGGCATCGTATCCAAACCTGGCTTTTCCGGTAGCCATATTAGCCTCGCCTATCATATAAGCGAAAAGCGTTTGTGGATATTTCAATATCAATTGTGTGGGAAGACTTATATTGATGGAAATAACAATATCGTATTGTCCCCAGTCTATAGTATAGCAGCTGACAGCATATTTCCCGTTCGGGTACGGACTTCCCGGACTTTTAAATTCTTGCCCGGGTATTTTATCCAGCGTTTCGGTTTTAAGCAAATGCAAATAAGGAGCTATATGTGGGATGACTTTCTGATAAATCCGAGTTTCTTTATTGGACTCTTCTTTTACAATATAGAAATCCGCATTCAGGTCGCTCATTAGTGCTATGGGACCTACACGTCCCATAGATGAGAACAAAATTTGACCCGGATCTTTTTCTGTAACAGGGCAAACGTACAGATCTTGATAGACCTCTTGCTTAACTAATGCTATTTTGAGTTTATTCATGATTCTGTCAGTTAAAAACGTTGTTAATAGCTTTTAATAGAGCTTCCAGATAGCCTCTTCCGAACTTTAAATCCGGTTCCATGTAGTTTCCTTCTGCCCATTCATTCCAAGATTTCAGAAAGACAATGCGTTCTTCCTTCGGTTTGTGTATGACATTACGGAAAGTTCTTTCCGCATGTTCCTCAAACTTTTTCGGCGTTGAATTGATTAATATATGTCCGGATCGTCCCGAACGGGGAGAATGGTCCCAGTTGGGAATCAGTGTAGGGTAACAGTCTGTGTTTTGGTCTTCCGGTCCTGAAAAGTATCGGGCAGCTCTTTCATAGTCTATTCTTTGTCCCTGATGGAAGGTGATGCGCTGGAATTTGGTTTTGATACGTCCTAAGAGGCTATAGTTCTTTTGGAACACATCAAACAGACGTACCAGATTGGTGGCGTTAAACCCCCATTGGCGGAATAAAGGCAATTCCTCTGTTTTACTGGTATGCCCCACAAAATGAATGCGGAAACCATGAGGCTCGGCCAGTTTTTGCCAAAGTTCGATAAAATGTGCTATATCAGGCACTTTCATGGGAGCATAAATCATAAACAGTGGCTCACCGTTTACACGGATATAGCGCGGATCTTTGAATGCCGGGAGAACAGCATTGAAATGGGCGATATAATCTTCGTCACCCGGATATAATTGCTCCATTAACATTTTGTTCCCTCCCTCTTTGTTAAACTGTTTATCTTCCCAGCTATGGTTGGCCCATGCCAGGCAAAAGGGGAAATCAGGCTCTCCCGAAGCCAAAACTTCTTGAAACGGACGTTGTAATAATTGTCTGCCGTTACCGAACCAGTAATGCCAATAGCAGAAGCCTTCTATTCCATATTGACGTGCTAATTCTGCTTGCTCACGGCGGGTTTCGGGAACTCTCAAATCATAATATCCTAAGTCGGCCGGAACCTTGGGTTGGTAATGCCCTTTAAACAAAGGTTTGGCTTTGCCCACATTGGTCCATTCCGTAAATCCTTTCCCCCACCATTTATCGTTCTCGGGGGTAGGATGGAACTGTGGCAGGTAAAATGCAATGACCCGTACTTTATATTTATTCTTTTCCATTTTTAATTAGTTCTATCAGTTGACTCGCCTCGGCCGGAGTGTGCAGAGGAGTATACAGTTGTTTCAAGTTCTTTTTTAATATATCGTGTGAAATATCTTTCAGATATGTATCTTTTACAAGCTCTATCACTTCCCGGGGTAAACGATAGCGGATTATTCTGGCCGGATTTCCTCCTACAATGGCATAAGGAGGCACATCACGGGTGACTACTGAACCGGCGGCTATAATGCTTCCTTTCCCGATGGTTACTCCCGATAAGATGAGGGCGCCATAACCAATCCAAACTTCATCTTCTATTATAACGGCCCCTTTGCTCACACTGTCTTTCGGACAGTGTCCATTGGTTAACAATGATTGAATAGGGTAAGTGAAAAGCGTTTCTGTCTGATGGTTTCCACTCAAAATGAAGTGAACATCGGGAGCAATGGACACATAATTTCCTATTTGCAGGAATTCTGTTTCGGGCAAATAACTTAAAATATGCAGTTCGCCATACGTGTCTTTTCCTACTTGCACAGATTTTATGGGAAAACGGTTCATGGCAACAGTGCGATTATGGCGGTTTTGCTTTCGCCATTTTTTCTGAAAACAGGCAAACTCCCATTTCCGTGCATAATGGCGTATGAGCGGAATACGATGCAGAATATTAACCATGGTATTTCTTTTTTATTTTTCTGATAAAGCGGGATAAGCTGTATTTTTTCAGTCTTTGTGTAAAGAATAAGGGCTGCATGAGCAGATAGTAACCAAGTTGGTTGGCTTGGTGACAACCGGTCAGCCATTCTTTGTATTTGTATACGAAAGGTGAGTTCCATGGCTTTTCTCTTCCCGGGTAATGCAATTGTACCACTTGTTCACGCATCTCGTTGTAAGCTTTTATGGCAACTTGTTTGTCTTGAAAGGAGGCATTATTGGGGTTGAATTTCACCCTTTGCGGGTCTTCATGGAATTGAAACGCACAAACTACATATTTGTAAGGCATGAAACGAAGATATGGAGCACAGCATAATGCAATGCAGTCTTGTTCAGGCAGTATCAGGCGGTTTAAATTGTTATGGAAAAACTGTGTCAGTTCTATTTGCTTGTTGTCCTCACGTATGCATTTCAGGTTTATAAGCATATAGCCGGCCGATATTTCATAATCAGATATCAACCGGATTTCTTCCTGTGTAAATTCTTTAGCATAACGCGGCAAGTTTGTATTTTCCTGAATAGGACGTGTGCCGGCATAATAAAATTTCTCATTCGGATAAAGAAAGAAGGAAGAA
>ULXZ01053360.1_pt1 | contig 12981 bp, 13 predicted proteins | sample 1961701 | NCBI WGS metagenome assembly ULXZ01 (sample SAMEA4835850, study PRJEB28245) | human gut metagenome | biome: gut microbiome; material: fecal sample | place: Denmark | collected 2008 | reverse complement strand
TTCATCGTACTCCTTCCAATGCCAAGAAAGCTGATATTTTAGATAGTATATATCATCCGCTTTTCCTTCTTGTGTATATGCTTTTGCCTGATTGAAACAATGTAGCGTATAAGTGGGCAAGATAATTACAGTTTGTTTCAAATTCAGAAAGGGCTTTGTGCTCACTCCAACCATTTTGAACAACCGTTGCTATTGTGGATTTTAGTGGTGCTGAATTACGATTTTTTTCAGTTCTCCTCCGCTTAACGTATACGCCTTTTCTTCGCCGAAAACAGAAATGCATGTACACTGCGTCGCATTCGAGTTATTAACAAGTAGCATAGTATTTGCCTCCGGATACCATGCACATTCTATGTAGTCATTATCTGGAATGAAGTCCTGCTTCGTTTGTTCACCGCATGAATATAGTATCAGGTTTTGTAACATACGGCTATTGGGACAACTATGCCGATATCCTCCGAGATATATGCCGACACCATTTCCATAACGATGCAACACACCACTAGGTGTTTCACCATCTTTTTGAAGAATCATGCATTCTGGATCTGTCAGAAAGAGATTCGATTTTGGCAAAATATTAGAACTATTTGGCAATAACGCTCTGGGAGAAGATTTGCCTGCTTTCCATTTTCCATGGCGGATATATGCGCCTGTATCCAAGTCAACCCCCAAAATATGCGCTAGTTTTAAATGCTGATCACCACCGTCTGCAGCTGAAGGCTCATTAATCCCAAGAAATACGCCACCATGATAAACCCATTTTGTAATGCGTGCTACCAATTCTGCATCATTCCATACACCACCGCCGCTCCATGCACTTCCGGCTGTTCCGGCATTGATAATGACATTCAATCTGTCGAGCCGCTCTTCGGTAACTTCATCGAAGCGCAGAAACTCCACATGAAATGGGAGACCGGAAAGGCTTTCCAAAACATGCATTAAATCCAACGTTTTGTTCTCATGAAAATGGCCAGAACACGTCCAGGAACGAAGTTTTCCCCATACATGAAGCACGCCAATCCTTGGTGAGAACGTTTTGGGTGTCGCTTTACTATGCAACTCTTTGATTTTCCGGAATTCGTCTGCCAGAACTTGCATATAGTCTACAAATTCTTGCTTTTCTTCAACCAGATGAAGATATCCTCCTAAGCCGATTCGATCTACTGGCTGTCGCAGTAGAGCTCTTCGAATTCGAAGCCAATATGTTTGCGCTTCTTTTTCCGGCATTCCCTCCGGCAGAAATGACGGTGAACCGTCGACCCCGGTAGGAAACAGATACGGATGTAGTCGCAGCTCGTGCACAGCTGTATCAACGCCGCCGCATAGGCGCGCCTCGAAACCGCTGAATGCTGCTTTAATGATTCCGTCGAATCCGAATTCTTGGAACCGTTTTCCATAAGGCTCACTTCCAACCCAGCTATCATCATAGAACAGGTATGCTTTTTTTCCATAACGATGTACAATCTCAATCAGCCGTTTTCCAAAAGAAATGACAAAATCATTGACGAAGTGCATATAATCAAGCTTTGCCTTTGTCGGTGGCATATGCGTAACCTGATATTTTCCCTGATTTACGAAATCCTCCGCTGTCAGGCGATATCCATATTTCTGCTCAAAAGCATCCAATGCATGTGGACTGGTTGTAAAATCATAGGAAGCCCAATCGCAGAATATTTCTTTTCTCCTTTCGTCGCTCCCCCAGATCCATGCGAAGTTATAAAAAAGCGAGGTAAACCTTACTACTGTAGTATTTGGATGTCGTAGACACCATTCATCCATCCATTGCAGCAGATAGTCTTGCGCTGCTTCATGTATTGGATCAATCTGCATTAAGTGTTCTTTTTCCCAGCCGTTTGTCATATGGTTATACATGGAGATTTCTTCCCATATTCGATATGCGAAGAAGGAAACAGTATATCTGTGCCACTTCTCCACACCGTGTACACGTACTGTTCCTGCATGATACTCCCATTGATCTCGGGGGACTTCTTGACCGGTTGTCCTGTCGAAAACCTGCCAATATGTCTGCGATTTTTCAGAATCATTTACCTGGAACTGTCCGGCAAAGAAATCCTTTAACAACGAGAGGGTGATCTCTGATTCTTCCGCTAACATCGGCATAGTTACAAGAAGTGCCTGTTGCTGCATCTGTGGGTGCTCTATCAACCATGCGTTGTGATCCCTGATTGGGCAAACTGTAGAATATACGCCATATCCAGCATGGATGATTTCATCTGACAACTGCGTTCCGTCACTGTCACGTATTACGTCGGCTCCCCATTTTTCGGCCAAGTGGAGCGTAAGCTGTTCGTATCCTGCTTCTCCTGGAATCGTGAAATTACCTCGTTCCTTTCTCATTTTGCACCTCATTCGTTTGGATATTCTGCAGGTAAAGCTCGCCGCAGATATACTTCTTCAGCACAATCCACGGCGAGCTTAACGGGCCTGTTTGTTATGAACGGATTACAGATATTTGATATAATCCGGATTTACCGTGTGGTTGATCGGTTCACCGCGATAAAACTGTATTGTTTGAACCGCACATGCTGTATACAGATTCTTCATTGCCTCATAAGTGGCAGTTGCGGTATGCGGCGTAAACTGGATGTTTTTCAGTGCCCGGAGCGGGCTGTCGACTGGCAATGGTTCCGTTGCAGTGACATCCAATGCTGCTGCTGCAATCGTCTTATCCCGCAGCGCTTCGTACAAAGCTTCTTCATCAATCACACCGCCACGCGATGTATTTATCAGAATCGCTGTCGGTTTCATTTTCGCAAGGCTTTGCCTGTTAATCAGGTGACGGGTCTGCTCTGTGAGTGGCGCATGAAGGCTAATTATATCCGACTGCGCGTAAATCGTGTCTATATCTGTGAATTCTACTCCAAGCTGCATTCCCTTCTCATAATTAGGAAAAATATCATACGCCAGAAACCTACAGCCAAATCCACTCAGGAATGTTACAAGCTTTTGAGCGATATAGCCAAATCCAATCAAGCCAATTGTTCTTGTAGACAGCTCATGGCTGTATGCATCAGATTGCCAAATCCCATCTGCCACACAACTATTATAGTATACGGTTCTCCGCAGCGCAGACAAAATCATTGTGGCAGCCATTTCTGCAACGGCATCCCCATTTGCGCCAGGCGTATTCGACACAACGACCCCATGCCGCGTGGCAGCATTAAGATCAATTGCATCTAGCCCCACACCACTTTTTACGATGCACTTCAAATTTGGAAGACCGTCAAATACGGCATCATTATACGTTTCTGCACAGGCAATCACAGACGCACAGTCCGCCGCCTGTTCCTTCAGGCCATCCAGATCCACTCGTGTCAGATCTGCCTGCTTTGTCTCGATTCCCTCGGCATGGAGCATATCCAACATCTCAGGAATATACGGGCAATTCCCATCTACAGTAATCAGTACTTTTTTCTTCAAGACACTTCACCTCAGTTTTTATTCTTTGATGGCACCTACTGTAATTCCCCCCGTAATTTGAGAGGAAGCAAGAATGTACAGCAGGAAAATCGGCAGACAAGACAGGAACGAGCCAGCCATCAGCGGCCCCCATGCAAATAGGTCGTCAATCATCAAATCAGAGAGCATCAACGGGAACGTTTTGGCCGCTGAATCTGTTATCATGACAAACGCATACAGATATTCGTTCCATGCCAGCGTAAAACAGAAAATAAATGTTGAGACAATTCCCGGCCGTGCAAGGGGAAAAAACACAAGAAACATCGTTTGCAAATGCCCACAGCCGTCCACTCTTGCAGCGTCTTCCATTTCCTTCGGAACCGTTTTAAAATACGCAATCAGCATCCACATAGCATATGGAATCGTAAATGTTGGATACAGGAAAATCAGGCTTGCGCGTGAACCAACAATCCCAATCGCTGAAATCATGATGTACAGTGGAATGAACAGTAAATTTTTCGGAACAAGGTATGTGTACAGAATTCCCTTTGAAAGAGCAGCACCACCCCGTACGTTCAGCCTTGCGATTGAATAAGATGCTATCATGCTAAAAAATACTGTAATCACAGCTACCGACAGAGAGACAATAAAGCTGTTTACAATGCTCTGTACAAAAGGCGTATCCAAGAAGAGTTTCCGATAGCCGTCGAAAACCAATGTCTGTGGAAAGAACGTCGGATTACTTAAGTATATCTCTGTATTTGATTTCAGAGACGTGTTGATAATCCAATAAATCGGGAACAGCACGGCCAAAAGAAACAGTGCCAGAACAAAGTAACAAATGACTTGATTTATTACTTTCTTTTTTGTCATGTCCTATCCCTCCTGCTTCAACGTGCTCTTTGTCCAAATATTGATCATGATAATCAAAATCGGCATAAACATAATGGAAGCTGCCATTGCCTCACCGGTGTTCATCTTTTGAATTCCAATGGTATAGCTTAGCGTTGAGATTACTTGCGTTGCGTTTATTGGACCGCCTTTGGTTAAAAGCCAAATGATTTCAAAATCGCTGAAGGTCCATATCGTTGTCACCAGAGTTGAAAGCAGCAAAACATTTCGGATTGACGGAAGAGTAATCTTCCAGAATTCCATCCAAGAGTTTGCACCGTCGATTCTGGCAGCCTCATACATATCTGAGGACACGGACTGCAGCCCGGACAGGACAGACATTCCGATAAACGGTGTGCCTCTCCAGACATTAACCAATATAACGGAGAAAAATGCCATTGCTGGTGTTGACAGCCACGCTATTTTATGGTCGGCTAAACCAAGACCCTGAAAAATTGCATTCAGCACACCACCGACATCAGAGAACATCCATTTCCAAACAATCACCGTTACAACCGTTGGGATAGCCCACGGAATCAGCATGATGCCTCTGAGCGCATTTTTGAATCTAATTTTTGCATTCAACAGTAACGCCATAATCATTCCGAACAGCACTTTGAACGCAACAGTCAGGAATGTGTAAAAAAAGGTATTCCTTGCTGCAATCACGAACTCTCCGTTTTTCCATAACTTGATATAATTCTTCAGGCCAATGAATTTGGCCGGCATTCCAATTGTCTTATTCGTAAAGCTCAGTCCAACGCCATACAGTAGCGGTCCCAGCAGGACTGCCAATAAATATACCGCAACAGGTGCGATTAGCAAGTACGGAAAGAGTCGGGTAATGCGCTGCTTTCTGTTATACATTGCTGTCTGAATATTATCCATTTTGCTCACTTCCTATAATCTTCCCCCTGACAGCTCGCGTGTTTCTGTGGGAGCTATCCAAAAAGGGGAGAGAGTCAGCGTCTGCCAGACACTCTCGCAGGTGATACTACAGGTTCGTTAGGCGGGCAAGGTGCTCTTTGCAGCAGAACACCTTGCCCGCCTTTTTATCTATCAGCCGTTGTTCTGCGAAGCCATTTCGTCTTTCAGCTCATTTAGCTCCTTCTCTAGCTGTGCAACCGCATCCTCCGGAGACTGTCCTTCCGTAATCACCCGAATCAGAGTTTTGGAGAACATAAAATTCTGAAGGCTTGAGGCATCCGCACGAATTACAGCCGGATCTGTACTCGGGTAACCGAAACTGCTGTTTTCATGCTCTGCTTGCTGCACAAGCGCAAGGCCGTCACCGGACTGCCAGATTTTGTCCTGAAGCGCGTTGCTGAAAACCGGCACGTTAACCGGGTAATTCATTTCCATATACTCATTGTACCATTCCGGCTCGAAAACATAACGGATCAGGTCTTTTGAGAGTTCGACATCTCGAGCCCCTTTGAAAACGGAGAGCATATTTCTGCCCGGCTCTTTCCATGTTTCATATTCCCCGAGAGGAAGCGGTGCAATAGCAGTCGTCTTCCCGAGCGTATCTTTCATATCGCCGTTAATGATTTCGTTGTAGAGAGTGCCGGGGTTCATCGCCATTGCACTTTCGCCAGAAAGGAAACTCTTGTTATTGCCGGAAGAGTCCCATTCGATTGTGCTCTTTGGGATATATCCTTTCTCATAAAGACCGACAATGTAATTAACTGCCTTAATCGTTTCCGGAGAATTAACCGCCACATTGCCATTTTCATCCCAAAGCCGTCCACCGAATGAGCGAAGAATCCATAAATTTTGTGCTTCGCTGTCATCCGATGACGAAATGCAGTGCCCAAAGGGGTATACATCCGGATTCGCCGCTTTTAGCTTCTCGCACACGAGCTCCATTTCCTCCCAGTTTGCAGGAGGCGCTGTAATTCCTGCTTTTTCAAAATAATCCGTGCGGTAATGAAGCATCGATGCAGAGTTGCTAATCGGAACCGCATAAATCTCACCGGAATCTGATGTCATATCCTCTCGCACTGCCGGATAGAGTGCACCAAGATTACCTTCAATGTCGCGGATTACATCGCTCAGATCCTCAAGAAGCCCCATTTCAGAGAAATTTGCATATGGCGCTGCTACAAGGAATGAGACATCCGGAACATTCCCGGATTCAATTGCGGCATTCCATTTTGATTGCCCTTCGCTGCCTGCAAAGGTTTCAACGTTGACCTTTGATACCCTGTCATCAACTTCTGCAAACGATTTAATTCTTTCCGCCAACTGTTTATCTGCACTGTCGTTAAATGTCTTTGCAATCCATACGGTCATTTCTCTCTGGTTTCCCTGATTTTCGGCTGTATCATCGGTTTTCGCCGGGACGCTGCTGCAGGCAACGGCGAAAAGTGCCATTATCACAGCCAAAGCCAAGGCTGCGAATCTTTTCCAACTTCGCTTTTTCATTTTCATAATCCGCCTTTCATTAATATTTCTTCAATAATTTGATTATCCGCATTTTCAAATGCGGGAGAATCCAAGGCTTGCATATTTTCAAGAATTTGTTCGGTGCGGCTTGCTCCTATCAGTGCGGAACTGATGGCTTCACTCCTCAGTACCCACGCGAGCGCCATTTGTGCAAGGGATTGCTCTCTTTTCTTTGCAAGCTCGTTCAATTGCCTGATTTTATCGAGCTTTTCGCTTGTTATGTCACACGGCTTCAGGTATCGGGGGTCTCTCATTGCTCGTGAGTCTGCTGGAAGCCCATGGATGTATTTGTCTGTGAGCATGCCACTATGAAGTGGAGCAAAAGCAACTCCGCCGATACCAAGTCGTTTCATGCTGTCCAACGCGCCGTTTTCGGCATCCCTGCTGAACATTGAGTAGCGCACTTGATTGACAAGCAACTCCACGCCATTTCCTTGCAGGAGCGCTGCAGCAGTTTCAATCTGACTGGGCGTATAATAATTTGAGATTCCGACATAAAGTGCTTTTCCACTTTTGACGATTTGCGTCAGGGCATCCATTGTTTCCTCAAGAGGCGTGTCTGGATCCGGTCGGTGATGATAAAAGATATCCACATATTCTAGGTGCATTCGCTTCAGTGACTGGTCAAGAGATGCAATCAAATATTTTTTACTTCCATTATTTCCGTAAGGTCCCGGCCACATATCATATCCGGCTTTTGTTGCAATAATCAATTCATCTCTATGCGTATGCCAGTCACGATCCATATGGTATCCAAAGTTTCGTTCAGCAGCTCCGTATGGGGGACCGTAGTTATTGGCCAGATCGAAGTAGGTTATCCCATTGTCAAACGCAGTCCGCAGCAGCCTTTGCTGCGTGTCAACCGGTGTTATATCGCCAAAATTGTGCCACAATCCTAAAGACAGCATTGGAAGAAGCAGTCCGCTTTTTCCACAGCGCCTGTATTTCATGCAGTCATATCTATTTGTTTTTGGTGTGTAAGTTGCGCCTTCGCCCATTGTATTTTCAATCCTTATTAATTTTTCTTACCGCCTCAGCCAGCGCGGTGCTGATTAACCGCATATCTTGTCCAATCGTCATCCACTGAATTCCTCTGTTAATCAGCTGCTGACATGAAAATTTATCAGGTCCTGCGCAGGAACCGGAGAATTTCCCATTTTTCGCTGCAATCTCACCACAAAGCGCCTGAATTTCACTGATCTTCTCACTGATTTCAGATTCCGGAACGTGACAAGCTCTCATCGACATACTGAGATCCGCCGGACCGACAAACAGGGAATGAAAGCCGTCCACTTCGGCAATCTGCTGCAGATTTTCTACACCCTCTAGGCTTTCAATCTGGAATATCTTCCAAATAAAATCTTTGCCCTTTTCCAAATATTCTGCTTCAGATTCAATGCCGTACTTGATTACGCGACCGGGTCCCACGCCTCTGACTCCGCCCTCTGTCGGATATGTGCAGGCCTTAACAGCTTTTTCGGCCATTTCCCGACTTGTTACATTCGGGAAAATGATTCCATCTGGTCCACAATCTAAAATACATTTTACCTGATCTGGATCGACACCTGGGACTCGCACGAATGCGCATGCGCCGGCACACTGAGCATATACAATGTGATTTTTGATCGTTGTGCGATCGAACATGCCATGCTCTGAGTCAATCCAGACGAAGTCGCATCCTGCCATACCGACCATCTCGCTCACCGAGGGGTCGCTTAAAAGCACAAAGCATCCTGTCACGGGTTTTTTGGCCGCTATTTTTCTTTTCAGCCGTTCTAGCCTTTTGTTTGTCTCAAACATCATTTTCCTCCTTATATTTGGCCGATATACCTGACCACCGGTCAAGAAACCGTCCATCTTTTTGCTAAAACTGTTAGAATGAGAATGCAACTGGTCTGACCGTTCGTCGCAAAGAGTTGCGTGCGTAAAAGAGTGTGCCAGCCGGATTCTCATTTGGAGCGTTCGTTTTACGCAGGTTGAGCCCTGTATTCATTATAAAACACTCGGTAGATTGAATTGACAATGAGCAAGGTCGAAACGCCTGTTGCAAGACCAATCTAGGGAGAACGCTTTTGGCATCGATGTTTCCAAGGAAAGAGCGCCACCACGATCAACCGTCAGTGGAACACTGTTGCCCTTCCGCCACCGGATTGCCGTCGAGCCCAATTCCATATCAATGAGCTTTATTACGATCGTCATTTCGTAAAATCAACTGTTTTGAGCCCCTTCACCAAAAACAATCTGCCTTTTATCAGCACATTTGTTGTTTGTTACAATAATTATATCGTGTTTTCTTTTGAGGTACATAGCTGAATTTCTCATTTATATTGCAATATGTCTTTCGGAACATTTTTAAAGTAGAGCGGCGACGTTGGAAAACAAGAGCGCATATGCCAATCACGTTGCTCACATCTGGGAAATGCTTTTTTGCGAATTTTCAAAGTGCTTTGGCCATCTGTCTCGACGGGGAGCATCTGCATTTCATACGAAATGGCTTGTTTTATCTTTTTACTTTGTTGTTTTCTACTTGTTAATGAAATACAAAATCGCCTTCGCCGCTGGAAATGCTCTTGCATGCAAGTGAATAATATAATACAATATTGCCGTAGTTGCTTAAATAGCTGTGACAGACATCGGTTTCTACAGAGCCTACGCGTTTTCTGTACGGCTGTTCGAAAACGAACGCTTTTTCTGCCTGACACATTTTTCAATCACACGCAAGTGATGTGAAAATTGGTGCATTGGGGAAAACGGGAAAGGAAGATACATCATATGTTAGATTCTAAATTCGAACGTTTGCGGCCAAAAGATGGTGAACCGGACCCTTCTACTTGGAATTCGGCCGCTAACTCTTTTCGTAATTCAGACATGGAACTTGTTTTCTACGGATATGAGGAGTGTGCGCCGAAAAAGTCTTGGGGACCCGGGACAAAAGGACTGTACAAAATCCATTATGTTCACTGTGGGAAAGGGACTATCTTTGTAGACAATCAGGAACTTCATGTCCATAAAGGAGAATGTTTTGTTTTATATCCGGATACCTACTTGTACTATGTGGCTGATGATAAAGACCCATGGCACTATTCATGGGTCGCATTCGATGGAATGAATGCGGAATACTATTTAAAAAAGGCCAATATCGGAAAAACGGATATTGTGGTGAAAACATTTGACCAGCCCTTGCTGGAGGAAGCCTTTGAGAAATTATCGAAGATCAATCTATCGGATACAACAAAAGACCTGAAGTTTATCAGTATTCTCTATACGATTCTTTCGACCCTTATCCCGTCAGCGAAAGAGGAAACAGAGACAAATTCGCTTTGTACCGAAAATGTCAAAACCGCTCTGAACTATATTCACAATCATTATAGCGAGAGCATTTCAGTAGTAGACATTGCGGCGCACCTGTCTCTTGAAAGAAAGTATTTCACACGTATTTTCAAAGAGCGCCTTTGCATGCCCCCTTCTGTATACCTTTCAAATTATCGTCTGTCCCAAGCATGCGAATTATTGGGTAACACATCGCTCAGCATTATGGAAGTATCTCAGAAAGTAGGCTATGATAATCCTTTTTCTTTTTCAAGAGCGTTCAAAAAAGCCTACAATTTATCTCCGTCTGCATATCGTTTTGGTATTCAAAAATAAGGCTGCAAACGTTGTATGTCAAGGTAGAGGAAACCGGAAACGTAGCTCTCAGCAGTACCGTGCAAAGACTGCATCGTATTTTCTTGGAAGATTCTCTATTTCTTCTTTGTGCCGCGGGTAGTTTGCAAGAGCACGTCTGTAGGGTTTATCCGGCGTTCTCCTCTCCATTTTGCAGCGTCTTCGCAGAGCGCTCCGCTAAAAATCACCGAGAACGGAATCCTGTTCTCTTTGAGGATTTTCACCGCATTCGGGATTGCCTTTCTGCCGCTCTTCGGGAATGTGACGCTGCTTTCGCTTTCTGCGGCAGCGATCTGGATGGCCGTACAATCTGTGTTGAATCGGATTTGGACTGGGATCTTTACCAATTTTTCTGCCACTTTATCCGTACAAGAGAGGAAAGTATCTTCTGGAGGAAGAAGATTTCTTTCAGGAACTTGTTCTCCATTGCGAAGAAGCTGAGTTTTCGTCCGGAGGCACGTTTTTAGAGTGGGCCTGCCGGGAAATTGATGCTGATCTCTATGAACAAGCGCAGAAAGCATACCGGCTCTATAATCCACACCGTAACCTGTATCTGGACAAATACTACGGCGAGAGCAAACGCCCACTTGGCGAGTGGATGATTTCACGAAATACGAGGAATAGCAGAACGGCAGGCTCATCGTTTGGGCCTGCCGTAATTTTTGCTTGGGGACAGCGCTTGAGAGTTCGATTCCCCGCAGCTTAGATGCCGAGAAGTTAAACCGTTAGAGTGCAACGCTTTCAGGTTTGATGCTTACCTCTAAAAGCCGTAGATAAGGACCGGCTTTTTAGTGTAGCGGTGTCCGAGTGCTACACCCGGGAGGAACGACAAAACAAGCTTTAATTCCATCAGCTCAAATGCGTTGTAAACAAATACCAGATATTTTCTATTCGATTCAATTGCGGTAATTAAATTGGCATAAATTCTCATCTAGCTATTCCTGACGATAGAACCGTCATCTCGGTTTCTTCCGAAAGCTCTTTATGCACCTTAGGCGCCAATCTTGTCTTTCCACCCCCCAGCAGGCCCAGTAAGAACCAGCACGTTGCTTTGGCAAAGCTTTTCCTTGGCAGATTTCAGCTCTTCCTCACGGAACAAAAACTCGGTGCTTAGTGGTGCTGACATGGCATTTGCATCACATAACTGTACAAAGTCAGCGGTTGATAAAATCTGTCCGGTATCTACGCTGATGCCAAAGAAATCCTTTGCCAATTTTGGGTACTCTATAAGGAATGAAAGCGAGGCTCCCATCAATGCTTCTGATATTATGTGTCTTTCTGTAAAGCAGAATGGAAATGAATTGGAGCTTGTTGATAATCCAACTTGGTCATTTCCATTTGATATTCTGATTCAGCCACAGGAAGAAGCGTCGGCGATTGAAAGTTACTACGTGGACAACAGAAATGACTATATTAAAATTGAGTTTATTTCTCTCGACAAAAACTCTCCTGTAATTATCTCCACATATTTGATGTATACAGCAGTATTGTATCTTATAGTCCATTTCAAGAAACATTACAACCTACAACTGATGGTTCTGTAACATTGCTGTTTGCACGATTTGGCCGCCTCGACGGAAACCGCATAAACTGCATGGTGGATGTGCCAGATGAATGGCTCGATGCGGTAGAGCTAACGCCGGAAGAGTGCCATGGTGGACTGCTTACGAATTTTTATAGCACCCACGAGCGCGAACTGGGCGGCGAGGGGTTGCTGTTTTCCATTGGTATATTTGAACAAGAATATGATTACAGTTGGAAACCTTGGGCGAGTCAGGCCAAACGCCTTACAACATATACAGATTCAACCGGCAGCAAATATGATCTTATCCTCGTATTGCCTGACTCTGAAATGGAAATTAAAGATCCTGAGGCCTATGATGCATTGAATGCGAAAACGGAGGATGTAATTGATTCGCTTCGATTAGAAAGTGACGATTGAACTTCTTTCAAAAATCGTGCTTCTTTCGCTGTATTGAGAGATCCGCAGACCCCAATTGGGGTCAAGTGCTTTTCTACGCCTCCTCAAAACTGTGAAAAAAGTTAGAAAAACCACCGTATTTCAAGCGAAATACGGTGGTTTTATGGTTGCGGGAGAGGGATTTGAACCCCCGACCTCCGGGTTATGAGCCCGACGAGCTGCCAGACTGCTCTATCCCGCGATAGAAGCGCTCTCTCGTGCGCTCAATTATCATAGCACATCCGGTGCGGACTGTCAACCCCCAAAAGGGTGCAAACTTCAAAGGAAATTTCACCGTTTTTCGACGGTTTTCCGGGGAAAGGGGAACCTCCGGCGGGAGGCTCCCCCACTGGTATACGGAGTGCGGCTCAATAGAGGTGCAGCAGCGCCAGAGTCACACCCGCAAAGAGCATCCAGCCCTTCATGGCCTTTTTGCCGCCCCAGAGGGCGTAGAGCGCGCACGCGCAGCCCGCAAACAGCACGACGATCAGCCACGCCGATTGCAGCCGCAGCGGCGTGAAGCCGAAGCTGGAGATGTAGAGATACAGCTTGGAGGCGGCGATCACGGCGAACAGGAGGCTTTCGGCCAGGATGCCCGT